>Ga0315914_1000579_pt1 | contig 47797 bp, 22 predicted proteins | sample MpolenodulesMG_FD_203920 | JGI IMG/M metagenome (GOLD analysis project Ga0315914, IMG submission 203920) | Medicago polymorpha root nodule microbial communities from Los Angeles, California, United States - elongated nodules | ecosystem: Host-associated > Plants > Roots > Nodule | place: USA...
TGGTAAGCTGAAAATTTAGGCTTATTAAAATATGGCATAAGCAGCTTATGAAACTATGATAAGCTATTTTTATTTATTTACCCAAACGCCTTTAAAAAAAGCTTATGGGAGTAGATAAGCCCACATAACCTCAAAATAAGCCAATCCAAACGGGGCCTTATACTGCTATGTTTATGCCTTTTGCTTGAGGATAAGCAAAGATTCAAGTAGGGGGAGTTTGATGAGTCAATAATTAGTGTTTTTTATATAATATTTAAATTTATTTTATTTAGATCGATTTTATATGTTTTTATTTCCTTTTTAGAGTTATTTTACTTCAATTGCAAGTTATTTTATTTCAGGAACAAATATTTCAAAGATTGCGTCTTGGAGCGAAAGAAATGTGATTTGGAGCTTATTTGTGCCAAAAATATGAAGATCTTATACAAAAATATATTGTGCAAAAAGTTTGAAGATCCTTCACCAAAATATGAAGCCTGGTGTGCCCCTTATTGTCCTTTTGTTGCTTTTGCTTCTTCGACAAGCTACCTATTTTAGTATTTCTGACCTAGAGCTTATGGTTTCTTGTGCAACACTTTAGTGATTTATTTCTTAGGGCTCAAGTAAATGTTAGACTATAAATAGAGCAGCCATCTAACTTGTATAATCATCTTTTGTTCTTGGAAATAATAAGTGACAATTGTTTTCTTTAATAAAAGATCAACCTTTATTTTATGTTCTTCTTCTTCTTCTTCTTCTTTATGTCTACAATGAATGAGAATGAGTAGACTTCATTGTCTTGGGATTGTTGGATGAGTCTAATGACCTAATCCCTATCAAACCAAGTCTCGAACCCTAATTTTATGTAAATCTATTTTCTAATCTAATTTCACCGTTTTTATAATGAATTAACAAGTATCAAATACATAAAGCGACATCAGAGGGTTAGTACTTGTTAATTCATAATCACAAATATCAAAGCGAAGCATCGAAAGAAGAAGTTTTGATATTGGAACAAGTGAAATTAGACAAGGATTGCGAAACATGAGAATAGTCTAGCAAACCTTGAGACAATAAAGTTTTGAGCTTCAAGAATTTCAATAGCAATCAACCATGAGAGTAGGCATGATTTCTAGAGAAACACACTCACTGAAACCGAAAGGAGATGTGATAGGTTAAAGAGAAACTTGTCTTTAGAAAATAGGTCCAACATAAAGTTCTAGGTTTAGGGTTTGGTTTGTGAAGGATTTTTCACCATGACGAACCAATAATCTCAATGCGCTTTTATTATTATTGTTATTTTAAATCAAATAAAAATCCAAACTTTTTAACTTAAACTCTCATCTAACCATTGTTGAAAGTCAATCAAATTCATAACTCTCCGTCGGAACAATATCTTTATTACTACAACGGTAAACCGTGCACTTGCGGATTTATTACATCAGAGGCATTTTCTCACCTTAAGTTGATGATTTTTGGAGTTTTCTTTCCTGCCACATAAACCAATGAATAATTAAGACATACTCTATAGAGTATCTTTAGTCTCTATTTTGCCTCAGAAAACAATGAACAGCTAAAACATATTATATTATTGATGTAGTATCAAAAGTAAGTATTTTTGTGTTATCGTCTCCACAGGGACTGGTGCGATATTATAAGCCGTTCAACAATCAATACCGTTCTGAGCTAAGAGTTTCAAGATTGTTTCGTTTCATAAGCTATAAAACTACGAAATTGTAAAACGTTTGAGAGTTAACAGGGAAATGATTATGCTGGGATTAAACTTCATCAACCTACTTATACGTATTCTAGGATTAGTGTTGCGGATTCTAATTATCAATTGATACTATCACATATTGCTCAGCAACATCATTCGTGTCCATATTATGTCGTGATTTCTATTGGGTCGTGCAATCGTCGATTTCCCAAACTATTAAACGATCCAATAGTCGATTGTATCGTTGTATAGCTGATTTCTCAAGCTATTAAACGATACAAAAGCTTTGGGTTCCAATATTCAAAGTGATTATCAAAACCTAAATTTCATGTCTAGAACAAAAGCTTTGATAGAAGATTATTCTAACCTAGATTCAAAAGGTATTTTTCAATACAAATCAAATCCAAAGATTGTAATGGAAAAACAAGAATAACCTCAACATCATAAGATAATTAAAATCAAACAACATCATAATCAAAGGGAATACATACTAGTAGAGTTGATTACATTTAATTCCAACAAAAAGAGTCTAGCTACTCATTGTCATGGTAACCTTACAAGGAGAAAAAAAGAGATGGAATGGAAGCAAGCCATGATGTCTCAATGATCTTGTGAATCCCTTCAATCCTTGTGCTCCTTACTCCTTAAGGGTATCTCTGTGTTTTCCCCTGTTTTTCTCTCTCTAAAATGACCTAAGATATCATAATAATGTTTCTGAAATGAGAAGAAAGGCTTTTATACTTTTGCAGAATTTTGCTTTCTTGCCAGGCAGGATTTTTGTCGGCATGGCGACATCAGCTTTCTTTGCCAGTGGGTTTCTGCCACGTCATCATCCACTTGCCTCAAACCGCCTTATCTTGCTTGGCAAGACATTTCTCGCCATGGCGACATTTGTCACTATGGCGACATATGATCTTGGAAAACATGGGTTCTGGAACTTCATTCCCGCCATGGCGACATTTTGTTGCTCGGGCGACATCTTGCCAGACAGTATTTTGTCGCCATAGCGACAAGTTTTTGTCAAACAGGTTAGAGGACCTGTAATTTTTGACAGGGCAGACCAAAATTTGCAAGTTGCTCCTCTTTTTGTTTTTCTTTCATTGGTTCATGTCTTGATCACTCTTTTCCTGCACAATTGGGTTAAGTAAGACACAAGAAGTATAAAAATGTATTTTCTCATTATTTCTTGGTTTTTCCTTGGATAACTTGTAAAACAAGTAACCAAAAGTGCTTAATATGAATCATGAAATTAACACTTTCTAGCACTTATCAATTATTAACTATTTTAATTGAATGAACAATAATACTCAAATTATAAAAGAAAGAAAGACCATGGAATAGAGAAATGATACTGAAATCGTAAAAGAAAGAAAGACCATAAAAGAGAGCGCAAGACTGTTGTAAACTTACAACTAAAAGTAAGATTTTATTTGTGAAATCCTTTGTGCAATAAAATGATTTTTATTATATTTTTTTATGTTTTTATCTATCTATCTATCTATAAGATACAGGAAACGTGCAATAATCATTTTGTAAGATAAAACAAAATTGCAATAGGAGAATCTTGGATCCTTTTTACATATAAATCTAAAAATCATTTTTTAACAAAAATTAAGTACGTTAAGGTAAAATTTAAGATCATTTTGTAAATTAAGTATGCTAACATAAAATAAGATAATTTTTTTTGTCTTCCATGTCTTTGTGGCTATATGGCTAGTGTGTAAAATAAAACCAAATAAATTGAACTGTTTTTCTTGTGACACATGAATTGTTTTTTTCTCTTCAAGATACAATTTTTTGGTACAAAGTAGAAGGTTCAGTATATGATAAAATTCACTGACCACAATTTATGCAAGACTATTTAAAGAGAAGCCTCTTGGTTGTATAACATATATATGTTGGAATTCCTTAAAGTTATGTCATTTAAATCAGTCCCATGCATACTTTTTTTTTACAATCGCCCCATACATACATAATAGCATTCTAAAATAAATTAGCATTTAGATCGAATACATGCAATTGAAAGAGTTACACTTCTTGGCTCTATGTAAAGCTTTCCATGTGTCTTGGATGATATATATTAATGATTACTTTTTGCCTATTTAACTTTCATTTAATTAAATTAAATTTTTATCATCAAGATTGTAAGAAAAAGTGTGAAACAATCTTATTTATACATGAATAACTAATAAATTCATTTTTATTTTAGAAGTTGTATCATGTGTTGACATTGAACTCGTGAATAAAAGAGGTAGTCAAATTTAAATTTAAGGATAATCAAGGCTTGGAAAACTAATATGATGGTTCAATTGTTATAGTAATCTAAATTTTGTATTTAATTATTAACTAAAAAACACTTTACTTTCCTATGCATGAAGCTTGTCTAACCCCTATTCTCTAAGCATTTCTCTTCTTCTAAACAGAAAGGATAATTTTACAAGGCCAGATTTTCACTTTCTACAGACCTACAAAGCATATATTCATTTATAGATTTCCTCTCAATAAATCAAAAAGCCTCTTCAAGCAAGCAAGTAGAAACATACAAAATAGAAACAATAGAGATGAAACTTTAGAAGGATATATATAAGAGAGATGGAGAATTGTAACTTCAGATATAATACACATGAGTTTAAGAGAGCATTTGGTAAAAATAAATTATAAAACCACATATGAACACCATAGAAAGTTCTTTCTTGATTTCCTAGAGTTGACAAAAGATGGAGAAAAAAAAATGAAAAGCCACGTATGAACATTCCTTCTGTCAACAAAGTTGAAACTATAGTGAGTATAGAACATAACTCAATCATGCATCAACTTGTAGTTGTACATAAGTTGCTTAAGAATCTATAAATACAGATATAATTAGTGGTTTAATAGGGGTCTATATTCATTTGCAATTTCTTAGGCTTTAAATTAAAAATTGAACCGTTTTAGTTTTGAACCAGATATAAGTTACATTATTAATACAAATTTTATGGGAGCCCCTAATATGGTCCCCCAATTTTAAGGGAGCCCCTCTCAAATTCTCAAACCCTCACTGTGACATTACGAGCGACTACTAATTTTACCGAGGAACCAAATGTTTCCTTGCAGCCCAATGGTGCTCAGATTTCAAGCATTTCTAGATGAGCGAAAAACCTATTCGAGTATATTTCTTTACTGAGTTGATTATGTGACAACTCTAGAATGCCGATCCTTGTCAAAAAGACTTGTTTATGGTGGAAAAAGCTTAACCTGGTGAGGTTTTTTGCTGCAAAAATGAGGTGGAAATGTGAACTGAAATTCTGTTTTATATGAGGAGCAACTAAGTTAATTTCAGTAGAATATATATATTTACCGCTTTTGATTCCTTATCTACTGCCATACTACCAAAGAATTTTCAGCACTTCCTCTCACAGTCTCTTTCAATTCAAGTGCTAGCTTCATTGCCACTACTTTTACACGAGGTTCAATATTTGGTGAGATTCTCATCATGCTGATTGACAGAAAGATGTCGCTCTTATCAATAGTTATGCCTTCATCCCATGTAAGAATAGGATTCCAAATTATTTCCAAAACATGTTTTGTTGGATCTGATGTTGTTTGAAGATCAACTAAAATGGCACGGCCATTCAATTTACACCCATGCAAATTTCTTCCACCATTATGGCGAGACTTAGTTGATTAGCTGTGTAGAGATACAAGTGAATATTTAGCTAGCATGTATTTAAGATCCCTCATATGAACAAAACATCGGAAATAAAACCACGATATGATAAGAATGATCATGGAATGCAATATCGAAGGAAAGCTGAATCAGAAATCATATAAACTGGCATATGTTATTGCATCATACAGTTGATTGACATGAATAAGTGGCATTTGTGCTTGAGAGCTTTCTCTTCTTGCAACTATTTCAAGATCCATGATCCTAAACTATTCAAGGTCTTCATCATCAAGGTTGACAGATTCTTGAGATGTTATCCTACGAAACTTAAGTGTTACATTAACGAAAATTCCTTCAAATCCATGAGCAGTGAGGAAAGGAACTCAAACAAATATAAAATCATGACATAATTGATTAGTTGAGATATGTGATAATTATAAAACTAGAACTTTCAGAATCTAAATGAAAAATGAAAACCTGAATCTACTTCTAGTAATACAACAAATTTATCTCACAGAAGAGAGACACAATCATCAGACAAACACTCAAAATATGCACTTAATCGATGAAATCAAACTATGTTTCTAAGGGAATAATTCCATGAATAATAACATGGTTTCGCAAATGAGAATACAAGCAGTGTAGCTGGACAGAACATAGATTAAATTCTAAAGTTGACTCATTCTTCGATACCATGTGTCTCAAATCCAACTCCTTGAAATTTGAAAACCATACAATGAAACAAATCAGGCAAGACAGAGCCAAGAACAATACTACTGATACTGCTTCCAACAAGTGACCGAAAATCATCAAAATTAGTGGTGATAATGTCATGTTTCCTCACCAATAGCAAAGTAACCTATCCCCGTAAGCACCAAACAATAGGGAAATCAAACTCATCCCCAAAACCAATACCCTACTAAATTTCTCCTTATCTTTAGCCTCAGATTTCAAATGCAAAACCATTTAAATCCCTTCAAAAATATACATAGCAACACCTATACCAATATCAATAGAAAGTTATACATATATCTATCCATTTGATTACAATAACAATAACCTGCCTAGTGAGATTTTCAATCAAATACAGACCAGGTGAATAAAATATTGTTAATATAATTTAAGGAAACGGTTGAGATGAAATTTTTTTCGACAAACTAGAGGAAAAGAAGTACATGTATTTACCTGGTAGATTGAAAGATGAATGATAAGTGCCAAAATCATGTTAAGCTCATTAACACTTATTGACTTGTTTTGCAAGTAATCTTAGTAAAAAACACCCAATTTGATGTAAGTATTTAATCTAATATATATAGGTTTTGAGATTGATGACCAAGAATTAGTACAAAGCACGGGATTCTGAGGCAAAATACATTTGCTGGGCGAGCTAGAAGCGAGGAATTCCAGAGAATTCCATGGAAAAATGCAGAGAAAATTTGACAAATGAAATTATAAAGCCAAGTATGAACATTCCTTCTGCCAACAGAGTTTAAAATATAGTAACTAAATGGTATAGAACATAACTCAATCATGCATCAACTTGTACTTGTACATAAGTTGCTGAAGAAGAAACTATAAATACATATATAAGTTGTTTAATAGGGGTCTATATTTTTCTGCAATATTACAACAGGCATAGTTGAAAGGAAAACTCACTTGAGCTTACGAACTTGAAGCTGCTTTAAATATTCTATGGCAAGAGAGAAGATGCACTTGTACCGTAGTATATGCTTCGCAAAAAAAAAAAAAAAATCTCGAAAAGAAATATAAAGCATTGCATCAGGTAAAGTTGAGGATGTAAAGTAAAGCAACAATACCTTGATCGAATATTATACCAAGGTAATTAAGTTTTATACAAAAATAACAAATGATTAGAGCATTATGCAGCACGTGACTTTCAAAAATAAAAAAATGCTCCTGGCATTCTCGGCCAACTATAATGCCTAGAGCAATAAGAGCATGAACCAGAAAAAACTTAAAAACATTACACCGAGGAATAAACACGCAAATAAATAGTTGATATTAAAAAGAAAAGCAGAAGATCCGGAAACTTTCTGCTTACAAAATCCAGGTATTCACACTCGACACAACAAAAAACAAATGGACCTTCCACCATCGATCTAGAAGCCAGTTCTGGGAACAAAAGCTGCGAGATGACGGTGCAGACTTCACTCTTCACCTACAAAGCAAGTTTACTAGACGAGGAATAGACATACTACAGATCAAAGACCATTAACTGTAAAAGGGAAAATAGACTTCCCTAGATAGATCATCTTGCAAGATTCACTTCTTCAATGCCGACTTATGGATCATCCCTCCTCCATCATGCGGCATACTTCTTCTTCCCATCCTTGATGAATCAAATAGCCGTAGTTTGACCATGAGGGCTCCTTCTTCTTCACATCCTTGATGACTCCAATAGCCACAGTTTGGCGCATGTCCCTGACAGCAAAACGGCCGAGTGAAGGATGTGCTGTAAAAGTCTCTACCACCATGGGCTTGATGGGAATCATCTTAATAATACCAGCATCGCCATTCTTCAAGAATTTGGGCTCCTTCTCAATTTCGGGAGCGGTTATGGTGCATAAGGAAATCCTTATGCACCGTGCATATATCCCAACATAATTGCTTCCTACACCCCAAAGGAAACCAAACAAAACAAAACAAAACCAACCAAATGCGGAAACAAACTGAATCATCACCGTCGTTCATCATCATCACCATTGGAATCTTCAATCTCATCATCAACACCGTCGTTCATCATCATCACTGTCATCATCACCGTACCGGAATGCCAAAACCATTTTGCTGTGGAAATGGTTTCTGTGAGTTGTACTCCAAACCTATTTTGTTGTGGAAATGGTTTCCAGAATCTTCAATCTCATCATCAACACTGTCGTTCATCATCATCACCGTCATTATCACCGTACCGGAATGCCAAAACCATTTTGCTGTGGAAATGGTTTCTGTGAGTTGTACTCCAAACCCATTTTGTTGTGGTAATGGTTTCCAGAATCTTCAATCTCATCATCAACATCGTCGTTCATCATCATCACCGTCATCGTCACCGTACCGGAATGTCAAAACCATTTTGCTGTGGAAAACCATTAGATTTACTTAATGGTTTCCAGCAGTTGTACTCCAAAACCATTAGATGTACTTAATGGTTTTCAGCAGTTTTCGTGCAGTTATGGTGAAAATCACGAACCCGAATCCACAGTTTCACCTCCAAACCCAGAACCATCACAACCTACTTCAGAACTCCCCAAGAACACGAAGAAGAAGCTAGCGAGACAACAGAGATGGGAAGCAAAGAAAGCGGCGGCGAAGGAGCAGAAGAAGAAGGAAACTGAACGGAAACGAAAGGAATGGGAACAAAGTTAAAACCTAGATCTACACTGTTTGGTTGTTTATCTCTGAAAACCGAGTCCGGATTTGGATTATAGAAAGAAAAGAATTTTTAAAAGTGAAAAAAAAATTGAAATCGGAGCCATTTCCTACTACTCCGGCGGCGGCGGCGCTGCCCTAGGGCGGCCGGCCACCACGCCGGAGGTGTGTAGAAGATGAAGCTTCATCCCATATCAGTTTCTTAAAGAGTGTGTGAGAGAAAATCTGTTTTTCAAAAGAGTAGAGAGAGAAATGACAAACACAAAATGAAAGAAATCTGATGGTTGTGAAGTGTTTATGCACGGTGCATAAGGAAATGACTTATGCACTATAACTTTTGCCGTCGAGAATAGGTGTATAGCCATTTCTAATCTAGCCAGGGTGATTCAAGATGACAACATGAGATGTAAATTCAAAAGCCTCCATAGCTGGGCCATGCTGAGAGTTTGAGGCAACATAACCTCGCCTGAGATCCTTAGCAGACACATTCGTAACATTAAATCCCACAATATCACCGGGAAGGGCCTGAGTGAGAGCTTCATGGTGCATCTCCACAGACTTCACTTCAGTTTGGAGCCCAGTTGGGGCAAAAGTCAGCACCATTCCAGGTTTCAAGATACCAGACTCAACGCGTCCCACAGGCACAATTCTAATTCCTCCAATCTTGTAGACATCTTGAAGTGGTAATCGGAGAGGCCTGAATATTAACCTCTTAGGCCTTCTGAATTGGTCAAGAGCTTCAAGAAGGGTTGGACCCGTGTACCAGTCAAGGTTAGTAGAGCGCTCAATGATGTTATCTCCCTCGTAACCAGAGATAGGAATAAAAGGAATTTTACCTAGGTTATAGCCAACCTCACTCAAAAAGGGTGAAACTTGACTCACAATTTGTTCATACCTATCCTTGGAGTATTTGGTTGTTGTGGCATCTATCTTGTTACAACAGCAGATCATTTGTGAAACACCAAGAGCGAAGGCAAGTTGAACATGTTCATTGGTCTGACAATCCTTACAAAAACCAGCTTCAAAACCACCAACTGTAGAATCAATGATAAGAACAGCACAGTCAGCTTTGGACGCTCCGGTGATCATGTTCTTAATGAAATCCCGGTGTCCTGGGGCATCAATGAGAGTGCAACGGAAGTTGGTTGTCTCAAACTTCCACAGAGAAATGTCAATTGTGATACCTCTTTCACGCTCGGCCTTGAGCTTGTCAAGCACCCAAGCATACTTGAATGAACGCCTGTTTATCTCAGCAGCTTCTTTCTCAAATCTCTCGATGACATCCTTTTCAATACCTCCAAGCTTGTAGATCAAATGACCAGCCGTCGTTGACTTCCCATAGTCGACATGACCAATAAACAAAATGTTAATAGGAAACTTTCCCCTACTCATCAGTCCTTAAACTTGAATCTGCCAATTCAACACTGAACAGAACCTCTATCATTATCACATGTATATGTTTGTATGTATATTTATATAATATGGTATATTATAATATAGGCTTTGTCAAACATGCACAAGCGCAAAATGGTCTTGCAACAATCACAAACAAATGTTATTTTCCCTATCCGATCAATACGTCACGTCATATTTCATTTAATTTAATGGTGAAATTTATTGATCCAATATTGAAAACTACTTTGTGCATGATGCAATACTTGTCTTATTTTCACCATTGATCATTAAATCACATCATGTTTTGTTTAATTTAGTGATGAAATTTATTGATTCAAGGGTAAAAATTAGTTGTGCATGATGCAAGACTTGTCTTGGTTTTGCATCATAGAATTGGCCTTCGAAGGAAGCTGCGATGAACGCGGGGAGGAGAAAGATGGTAGAGAAGAGTAGTTAAAGAATTTCCTGTCAGATGTCCAAAATGAGCAGCTTTCAGTATTGCTAAGGATGCATGCAGTGGGTTTGAAATGGGCTGAGAAATTCTTGAACGAGAATACTTATAGAAAGTGATTAATAACCTTGCTTAATTTAATTTAGAATGACACAATACATAACTATAGAATCCAAATAACCACCCTCCTAGAAGTTAGGAGCAGTTTATATTTTCTGTAACCACTATTATTATTTTTTTTGGTCAAGTCTGTAACCACTATTTGAACAGTAAAATAGTAACTACTACTATTATATTTATTTAAATTAATTTACATAGTATATGATGTGGAGGGACTTGTTCGTATCAAATGCTTCACTGTTATTTTGCCAAGAATATCATTGGTATGCAGAGTTTATATTCATGATCTTTTTTTTTTTGTTAAGTAATTACCTATTTGCACGTATTAGAAAAACCAATATAACTTGACCAAAGAAAAACTGTTGCAAATTGTGTTGGGGGACTGCTGCAATAACTTGACCAAGAAGATAATGAAGATGACTATGATGAAGTGTGCACATAAATTTCAAAGATTGTTGTATATCTTGATTGTTGGGAAGATGCTGCTACACTTGAAACCTGAAAAGTTTAATGGTTATGCATGTAAAATTCAAAGCGCATGGGGTTGCCATACTAACATTTAGGTTCGATTCGCCCCCACCAATAACTGTATATTGGATGCAATAAGGAATGACCGGCGAATCCCCTTCAGGATACTATGAGTTCCTTGACGTGTATTGCACAACCACACCAAGCGTATCTCCTAACAGTATTTTACAGATTTATGGTTCCAGCAATTCACTCATGCATTAGAGAATTGATGGATGATTTAGAGTAAGAGAATGATGGAGGATTATGTTGTTAATGCAACAAAATTATGGTTTATGTTTTCTTGTTGTGTGTCCAAATTAATGCCCAAAGGCCAAGCATTTATAGTGCATTATATGACCCTTAATTCACATGAGAGAAAGTATCCCTTTGACTTAAACCAATGCTATGATTCATTAAGCACCCATTTGCCAAAGGTTATTATCATATACACTTGAATCAATGTTATGGTTCATTAAGTATCTTTTTGCCAAAGGTTATAACCATACACACTTGAATCAATATCATGGTTCATTATCTATCAATAAATAATAATGTTTCAAGGATGTGTGTAATACTTATGAGTTATGCATTTTGATCTTCATCTTGATCTTGGATATTTTCATCATACACACCTATATTTGAAAGATCCTAAGCAATTGATGAGTGTTCTAGTTATAGTTTGCTTGAGAACTTTAGGTGTGTTTGGATTGAGGATAATTTGTACTATGAAGGGAATGAAAGTAAGGGTTATTCACTGAAACTTCACATACCCGGTTCCTGTTAGTTTCACGAGGCACCTGTAACAGTCCCTTCGAACATCACTTGATACATCTACCGGTACTGAAATCAGTACTTGTTGGTCCACAGGAAAAATGATTCCCTCTGCAAAGATATGGAAAACATTCCATCAACACATGATACTTTCAGGCTGATAAATCTGCTGCTTTCTGTCACAATCAAGTTTCTCTTGATGATATTCTGACTCTGGCATTTCCGTCTATTTCAACAGCTGATTTCCAATTCAACCGTGACAAGGCAGCTGATATTATTATCAAGAAGGTCGCAGAGTACTCGAAGATGGAGAATGCCAGACTTGTTCTAGATGACTTGACACCTAAGTCAAATATTTTGTCCTTGGTTAAACCCAAAGCTGCAGAAAAGAACATTGACACCCAAAAGTTCTTTACTCATGTTGGAGATTCAACAGGAAGTTTGCGCTGTAATGTCATAGAAAATGCTTCCAACTGGTAAGATTATATAATTTTGGTGTAAAGAAAATTACAATTAATGCAATTCCAACATTGAAGTCGAAATTTGATAAACACGCAAGAAAGTAGACCTCAAGGGTGTTTGATTGGTCCATGCACCAGGTAAGCACTAAGATCTATCTATAAAACGAAAAGAAAGATCGATATATATGTAGACTCGTCTTGGTCAAATAGAGAAATATCTAATTTCACAGTGCTAACTGTTGTTATTGAACTGATGGTCAATCTCCCAACTTTGCTTCGAGGCCACACCACAGTGCTTGGGGACGTATTCCTGGTAATATTATCACATGCGTATAATCACTTGATTAATTTATCTTATAATTTGAATGTATTATAAACACGTGTATTTGTATGTGAGTTAGAAGATGTTGTTTACTATTTGAATGAAATGGTAATACTAAAAAACTTTCTTTTTAAAATGGTTAATCAAAAACATATACTAGACAAATTAAATACTAAATATTAGCTAGAGCAAGTGAGATGGAAATTTGAAAATTGAGCTGTATTGTATCATGTGTACCTCAAGCTTGCACATGAGGTCTTGAGCAGTTTGTGCAGACACAATAATATGACGAGCAGCCTGTGTTATGAAGCCTTCATCTACAGCATTGTCCATGAATGACAACAACGAGTTATAGTAACCTTCCACATTCAACAAACCCACCTGCAATGCAATCAATCCATTTTTCCATTTATTAAGATTTTTTAATATTAAAGAATCTAGTGGCGAAACTCACACACGCATAGCGTAGAGAACATGAGTATTGCGAGTTTGTATATATTCCCCAACATGTCAAATGTTACTTTAAGATACTTTTTAAACATTGCATTACACTTATATTGTATGCTTACAGGTTTATCATGAATTCCTAGTTGAGTCCAGGTGATCACTTCCAATAGTTCTTCTAGGGTGTCATATCCACCTATTAGAATAGGAATATTATTGTTATAAAAACTGCAATGAGATAAGACGTACGTTTTAAGTTTGTAACTTTGCATAAAAGACTAAAGCCAAACCAATTTATATGTTTATTATATATTTGATTCAAAGTCGCATTTGTGACCAAAGATTAACTTTTTTTTATTAAAGTGATTCCATCATTGTATATTATTGATATTATTATTTTCTTGAGTTACCATGTTAGAGTTATGAAGAGAAAGAAGTAACCTGGCAAGGCAATAAAAGCATTGGCTTGTCGAGCCATTTCGGCCTTGCGTTGGTGCATGTTCGATACAGCTCGAACTTCGCCTACACTCTCTCCTGTTATCTGACTCCTCGTAATATTAGTATATACTATTATTATGTAACACAAGATATTGAGTACCATCAAGGTTTAACGCAACTGGTTGGTGTATAAAGTGTGTGAATGTTGTAAATCTCGAGATATTGAGTTCCATTCATACTCATAAAAACATAACCATAATTTTTTTTTGGTTAAAACAATAAAATAGAAGAAAATACCTCTCTTGTTGGCATAAGAGTCTTAGGGACGACCCTACAACAGTAAGAAAATTGATCAACATCACAAAGAAAGAAATAAGCATAGAGCAGTTTGGGGGTGGATGAGTTACCCTATGACTTGGCGTCCTCCATCAAACACAACTTGTGATATTAAACCCATCAAACCGATGTTTCCTCCTCCATATACCAAGTCAATATTCCTCTCCACCTGTATTAATTCATTCAACTCCCATGCTTATAAAATATATTGTTTCAAACTTTTATCTTAAGTTACTTCAATTGTAATATTTGGTTATATTTATCATCTATTCTTTCATACTCCATGTACCAAATGATTAAACTTAATCATTCGAAAAAATTCAAGTTCAAATCTTGACTTAAAAGTTATTTGTCAAGCTTTACTTACGTTTTGGCTAAACAATTAATTGTCATGACCCCTTTTTCTAAGAATCAAAGAGTTAAAACTAAAAAACCGTCTATAGAAATATAATAAGAACCACCAAAGCACACTCTAATTTTGGTATGTATAGAAAGTTTGAAGCAAACATTGTGAGACCAAAATTTTTGGTTTGACTTTTAGTAATTTGATAAGTATAATAATATGGATATTGGAGAGAAGAAACCTGGTTTATATGAAGAATAATTGAGAAAAGTGGAAAGTATTGAGAGGGTACTATATATTTATTTATACCAGTTGTTCAGCGAGTTGAATAGCAGCATGTTGGTAGATGGGATTTTTGCCAGGGCTGGTTCCACAGAAGACACAAATACGTTTGAACCTACTACTAAATTTGATGGGTTTTTGTTGCTTATGAATTTCCATAATAGGGAAAAGTATTTTTATGATTTTGTTGCTTGAATTGGTTATGTTATGATATGTGAATACTGATAAATATAATGAAGGGTGAGAGAGACAAGAGAGTAGAATATGCAAACGTGTTTCTTGTGCCAACCAAAAGAAAAGCAGAAAGAATCGAAAGGAGCTTTTATCTTCTTTGTTTGTTGGAAAACAAATGGCCAAAAGTGAGTGAAGGGTACTATATAAGAATTTTGGTGTCATTAGTTCTCTTGTATAACATGAGAATCTGATCCATCATATCTCACATCACACACAACAATAGTAGTATCACATACTTGTATTATTATTGCCTACAATTAATGTATCATGTCTCAATTTAGGGAGTGGATATCATTGGACCTGGATTTTCTATGGTAGGGAGTTTAGGCAGTTTGACGTTGTAGTCCATCTCAAGCGTTAATTTGAAATCAAATCATTTATATTTTAAATTCAATTTCATGCAGTGAAACAATCTCGATCGTCAGTTTAAAATTGAACGGCTTAAATATGTTAGAGCGTCTTGTTGTAATTGTAGACAATCAAATTCAAGTTGACCTCTTGTTTTTGAAAAATAATAATGATATGAATGTGTTTTAATCTACTCAATCTTACAATAACGATCGTTTGTTACAAAAGAATTAAGAAATGTTAAAAATGAAAGAAAGATAGCAACAATTTTACAAAATTATCAATATTAAGCATTGATATACTAACCATTATATATCATCCCAGTTCTTCTTCTTCTTCTTTTTAAATAAATTATATTGGCGCACATCTTAACTCTTCTGCTGGTTATATATGAAATTTAATCTCGTTGGTAAGGATATTGCATAATATATATAGGGATCGAAGTTTAAACTCTGACACATCACTTGAATTTTTATCCATCCACTAAACTACTCTGAGTGAGAGAGAGAGAGATCTGAGACTTATTCACTATTTACTAACATTGAATTACTTTGAATTTCCTTTAAGAGACAATTGTCGTTAAACGTTTTAAGACGAATTTTCAACCGACCTAAAATATATTTTAAATCGAGTGAAATGCTTAACGAACTCAACATATACATTATCAAGATGATATTGTGTTAATAAACAACACTCAATTATACTAGTTTTCTAGTGAGAGAAACTCCAACTTCTCTTTAAACTTTCTTTCCCCTTTGTTCATCGAGGAGGGGTGGTTTTAAGTCACTTTTGACCTAAAATCACCCCTTTACATCTTTTTTCCCTTTTCTTTCAATCTAAATAAGTGGTTTTCACATATATCTAGTTTTTTCTTTTGTAGTTTTTTGTGATTTCGTCGTCTAAGTGCGGGTTGTGTTGTTCGTCGTCTTGTGCGGCGTTTGATTTCGCGTTTTGTCGCGGTTTTCGTTTAGTTCTTATTGAAAGATCGACTTCAGTCAATTACAAATTCAACCGATGATTTGGGCGTCAACGTTGCAGATCCGGAAGCATGGGTATTTCGGTGACTTAGGTTTTATCATATTATTTGTAGGCATTTTGTCGTTGTATGCTATTAACTTGGGTGTTGTGAGTTTGTTCGCAGATTCACCCCTTACGTTTTTAACGATGTTTGTATCTGATTTACTCTATCGATTTGAATGAATGAATATCGTATTGTTTTTGTAAAAAAAAAAAATGATATTGTGTCAAATTTTAACTTGGTTGCATACAAACAACTGACTTTCTATGACTTATTTTTATGTCGGCTTTTGTTCATAACCTGCTTAAAATGTTGTTTTTAAATGTGTAAATTTGCTTATATGGTAATAACTGGAACGTCAAACTTACACTATCAAACTAACGAAAAGACGGACACTTACGTGCCCGTCTTTCTACTCTTTTTATTACATTAACGTTTTAAAATAATGAACGGTTTTTTTGGGTTAATTAAGTAAATAGTCTCTATAAATATTCAGAATTTCATTTTTATTCCTTACAAAATAAAATCAAACTTTTTAATCCCTGTAAAAGTTTTCGTCAGCATTTTAGTCCCTGTAAAAATTTTCATCAACATTTTTAGTTTTTGTAAAAAAAATTATGCCAGCATTTTCGGTCCCTAAAATGCTAAAAGAAAATATCACAGGGACTAAAAAGTGTGATTTTATTTTGTAGGGACTAAAAACAAAAATTCTGAATATTTATAGGGACCATTTACTTAATTAACCTTTTTTTTTTATCAAATTTTAATTTTGATTAAAAGTAAAAATATAAATGTTTTTCGCTTTCAAATTATAACAAATCAAACTAACCATGATTGTTTCTTTCATGAAACCAACAATATAACAAAAAAATATAATCTAAATTCTTATTTTTTTAATGACACCAATAACAATCCTTATTATAGATAAAGTTGTTGTTTAAGGGTATAATTGAGATAATGAAAAAGTAAGTGTAGATGCACTCTTCTAGTTTGTTACACTTATTAAATAATAAAGGAAAAACTGGACATTTGTATTTGTTACACTTTTATTTTAATATTTAAATTTATTCTTATTTATTTGTTACATGTGTTATTTGAATTGAAAATTGAGAGCATTTTTGGAAGAAAAAAACCCAACCCAAAAAAAACTGAAAAGTTTTCTTTATATATAGTATAGATAAAATAATTTTTGACATACATTTTTGCATCTTACTATATATAAAGAAAATTACCCCTTTCAGCACTTTTGGGTTGGATTTTTCATTTCAAAAATACCCTCGATTTTCAATACAAATAACATATGTAACAAAAAGATAAGAATAAATTTAAATATTAAAATAAAGGTGTAACAAACACAAATCTCCAGATTATTTCTTTATCATTTAAAAAATGTAACAAACTAGACAAGTTTATCTATACTTACATTTTCATTATTCCAATTATACTCTTAAACAGCAACGTTTTCTATAATAAAGATTGTTGTTGATGCCATTAAAAAACAAAAGAATTTAGATTATATATTTTTGTTATATTGTTGGTGTCATTGAAATAGATAACCATGATTAGTTTGATTTGTTATAACTTGAAAGCAACAAACATTTATATTTTTAGTTTTAATCAAAATCAAAATATCGTAAATACACCGTTCATAATTTTTAAACGTTATCGTAATAAAAAGAACGGAAAGACGAGCACCGACATCTTTTCGGTAGTTAAAGATAATATAAAAGGAGTCACTCAAAATGAAGTTTGATTCTCGCTTTCTCAATAATACTGGAGCCAATTGTCTAGCGAAACTAACTAATTAAATTACTTAACCTATAAACATAAGGTTGGACTATCCCAACAAATTACTCAACTACAACACAACAAATTTCTCACTTTGTACATTTTTGAGGTCTTTCCATTCATCAACATCAATCACTCTTTCTGCAATTCAAGTTAAAATTGTCAATTTATCTATCATTTGTTCCTAGTTGCCTCTCCATTTTGATGCCACTTGAACATATGACAACAGAAACATTTTTACAATTGAGTAGATTAACACACGACAACTACAAAAAAGAAGAGATATCCACATTATATATTAGAACAAACAACTTAATAAATAATCACCAAAAAATAACATGCAAATCATAATATAAAGCGAGAAAACGACTCAAATTCATCGTCTTCAAATATATCATCTGGTAGAGCTCTATAGTTCTCTTCATAATATACACTCTTGTCTAAACGTCTTGATGTATGTCTTGTTAGTTTAAGTTTAGTAATAAAATCCATTAACAATAAACATGTATCAAGATTTAGCTAGGCGCTTGAGATTATGCATTGTATCAATATATTTACTTTTCTCATCATCAATAAAAATCATTAATTCAAAATGCTACTATCTATATTTGTTAATTGTCTTACTCAAATCGCAGAAATTAATTTTAAATTATGGTAATGTATGTTTTTTCAGTTTTTTTAATTAACTATCAGTCTGCAAATGTTATATTCAAAATCTCAAAAGGAAATTGAAAAATCATCATCAATCAATACTGAAAGTGAGTTTATTGTTAACTTAACACAAAAACGCCGAACAATCACCAGATTTTCCAACAAGTAGATCATATAGTTAATCGTTTAGACATCACTAAAGCACATTTTGCTATGCTTGCCTTTTACTATAACAACTAACATATAAAAGACTCGAGAACCACAGACCAAAACATTGAATCACCAGATGTTCTAATAATCTCTATCACTTCGTTCGCAATTAAGCGCACAATGCATGTTTTAGATGGTTGTAGCTGCTATGCTTGACTTTTACTATAACGACGAATCACCAATGTTCTAATAATCTCCATCACTTCATCCACAATTTAGAGAACCCCTCGAACCAGAATATCGAATCGCCAAGGCGGATGTTCCCACTCATCTCTACCACTTCGTTCGCACTTACGCGCAGTGCAAGTCGCAGCTCTGGGTGGAATGGGCCAAATTGTGTGCTAGCTGGACAATTCTTTTTTTTTTTAAGCGATTTTTTTATTAATGATTTATAATTTTTTTTTTTGGGTTTTCTATCATGTGCAAATTTGCACATGTTAGGAAGGTTAAAATGGAAATTTTGTATTGGAATTTGTACATTTAATATTAAATATGTTTTTTTTGAATAAATAACTATTGTTACCACTATTAGTTGTTGTTTTAACATGTGTAATGTTGCACATTTTAGACAAACCCATTTTTTTTTTACATTTATATGAGAAATGTCAAAGGAACGTTGGTTGCGATTTTAGCATCCTCAAAAGAATTTGGTGGTAAGTTTTCCACTTTAAACTTATGCATATTGTCGTTATTAATCACTAGCAATATAATAAATATGATATAAATTCATATCTTTATAAATAACACTAACACAAAAAATATTATTATATAAAAATTTGTTTAAAGATATAATTTGAACAACGAAAAAGTCAGCGCAAAATCTCTTATTTTCTTTATACAGAGTATAGATTTTATGCTATGATAAATTTGAGTAACGAGGAAAAAAGTGTAAAGTAAAGTGTTGAGAGACTGCAACTATGATATAAAATTGATTTCATCTGATTTGTTGTTATATAAAAGAGGTTAGGAGTTTTCCCGTAAAAAAAAGGGTTAGGAGTTTATTACGTAGGATTTGCTGATATTTCTTAATAAAAAGTGGTACATTCCAACCATAAGCATCATAAAACGTTTCATGGATCATCTCAAATTTAAAAACAAACACTGCAATGATTTGCACGTAAAAAAAAAACTTAGGTCTATTTTTTTTATGCGCATTTCGTATGATTCTTAATTATAAATACAATTTTTGTGGTTTTAAAAAATTTTAAAAAAAAGTGTGAAGTTGATAAAATCATGAGTAGTTAGTTAAAAACCATAAAATAAAATAAAATAAAAACACACAAAAAACGACGACGTTTATGATGAATGTTATGGTCTACGTAACATACACAACAACTTCAGCTTTACTTTCTTTCTTTTTTTGAAAAGAAAAAAAAAAAAACCCTTTACTTTCTTCCTTTGTCGAAAATAAAATAATAAAATCCTTACATTCCTTTCAAAATAAAAGACAACCTTCCCTAGAAAAACAAAAATAAAAGACAACCTTTACATTCTTGTGGGACGTAACCAAACATCTTCCTTAAAGCTCTGTTTGAATTGACGGAACTGAACAGAGCGGAGTAGAACGGAACGGAATAGAATGACTACTTCATTCCATTGTTTGATGGAATGGAGTCCATTTTCCATACCATTGTTTAGAAAGTGAACGGAATGGAACAATTATAATTTTTTTATTCCATTTATAGCCTTATTTTAAACCATACAATCATGTAAAAACAAAATTATATAATTTTTTTAGAAATAAATTATACAGCTTATATACCTCTCTTTCCTTCTAGTTGTTATTTTCACTGGTGTGCGTTATATATACCTCCAGAGGAAACTATCAGAACAATGATAAAAAAATTCTCACAAAATGGCCTTGAAGCAAGAAACCACGAATACCAAAGGAACTGCAATAATGGGTCTCCTAAAGCAACAAGAACCAACATTCCAACAACACTAAAATTAACCTTTGATAACAAACTTGATATATTTCACCTAAAAACGAGCAAAAACAAGAAGGAAAAAAAAAAGAAAAAAAACTCCAAACTGAAATGTTATGATAAAATGAAGTACATTGCTTGTGCCTGGTCGTGAAGAAGAAACATGCACAGAGGCAGACATCACCGAAGAAGAAAGTGAAAATGGGTTGTGAGTGAAGAGAAACATGTAGGAATAAGTATTGGATGAGTAAAGGAAAAAACAATTAAAACAAGGGTAAAATGGTAATATTGTAAGAATTAAATTTCATTCCATTGCATACACCTCAAACTCGGGGAATGACAAATTGGAAGATTGAGTGGTATAGAATGGAATTGGTTCCATTGTGTTTCATTCCATTCATTTTTTATAAATCCTAACAATGGAATTTAATTATATACCATTCCATTCCACCACATCCCATCAATCCAAACAGACCATAAAACGTTGTTTGATCAACGAAAGGTGGTACTAGTAGAATTCTTCCATGGCAGATTTTTAAGTTTTATGAACAAGCTCAAGAGAAGACGTTCTAGACAAGGCCTCGACTAAAATGAACAAACAAGAACAAGGAAAATTTCAAAACTTATACAAAAAGTGGTTACTTGTTGTTGAGGAAGATACAATTAAAGGATGATCACCGCATAGATGTGAAAATCTCTCTACTTCAAGTATGACAATTTGGTTATGTGTACTTATCATTCAACATGTTTTTCACATTGGTACGATGCTTCGTTTAAAATAAGTATGCATGTTGAAAGCTATTCACACCTCCTATTTTACTAATACATTAGATGTTACGCTTCCATAACAAGCAACACTTGAATTTTTTTATTTTTTTTCCTTCCATCATGCTTAATTTGAATTTATCTTACCAGACTAAACTTAAATTTGAATTTGGCTATTGTGCCCCTAATCATGCTTAATTTGAATTTGAATTTCTCTAATACCGCATTTGACTATTGTTTTTTCCCTCAACCAATGCGGTGGTATTAGAGAAGCTATATAATATGCTTTCTTATTTGTTCTGTTCTTGAACAATTTTTTGGTTTCCTTTTGTATTCATGTTTTGAGGAGTTAAATTCTTCAAAACATGGTTGTTGTACTTCTTCATATGGATACTCTTGCTCGCTGGCAATTCCACCTTGTCAATCATTTGAAAGGCTATATAGAGATTTTGGGGTGAGAGTGTGATCAGATCATCCTGACATTTTTCCAAACCCCTTCAATCGGATTAGTTTTTTTTTATTTAATCAAATCGAATGACTTGATAAAAAAAATTCATAATAACGATTGTTCATTGCTACAATGTCATAATTAAAGAGCAAATATTTTCGATGCCACAGTACAGTTTTTTACAACTCCGGTTATATGTGTGAGTTCATCCAATTTAAAAAATTTCTGACTATACCTAAATACCCTACACTAGCCACTAACATAAATATAGTCTTCATAGACTCTTGTTCTTATGTTGGAAATGGCCCTCGCTTCATTTCTCATTTAACTTGTTTATATATGTCTCATGCATAATTTTAGCACCACCTCTAGAAGAGAAAATCATTTGTGTAAAATACTATACATTACATGTATTTCTATATCAAAAGATGATGTTATGTTTTTTATTAATATTTTAAAGTTATTGTTAAGAGTATCACATTTGATGAGATATGGTATGACAAATTGCTATTAAGTGTGGGCAATCCTAGTTTTGTAGGGTTGGGTTAGATTCAACCTAAATTTTAAGATGATATCAATCTGTCCAAGATCTGATTGACTTGCTTGCTTCAGCAATCGAGTCACTCGGGTCACACTATGTGTAGCCCAAGGAATGGGGGAGTATGTTCTGCCGATTTTATAGGGTTGAGTTAGACCAACCCAAATTCTAAGAATAAATTATGTATAAATAAATTTTGCCTTCACTGTACAAAAGTTCTGAGTCCTTCACCGTGCATCATTATATGCCATGCACTGAAAACCAGTTTCCCATATCACACTTTTTTTTTTACGCAGAGCCCTCAATAAACAGTAAACATTTGTTGAGGATTTTTTTGTAAATATATTCCTATTATATCTGAGTACTTTGTTGATTAATAAATGTGCATGATTTTCAGAAGCCTATTAAAGTTAAACCCATTGAAGCACCAAGAGCAGAGGATAATAACTGCGCACTTCATGAACTCTTAAATAAACTCATACAGGGTAACCTCAAGAATATAAATAATAATTGAAAGGCCTAACAAATTGAATACTGTTACAAATTTGAGTCCTAAGATTATGCAACTGTCCCTCTATTCAATTGGTAGGATACTGACTCCATTATCGTATGTTTGGACGGCAAAAATAAATTAGTAGTGCAACTCTCAAACACAAATCTAAGTAACAAAATTATATGGTACAACAATGCTAAAATTACGTCGAGGGTAAAATACTCCCTACAATTTATTTGCGATTATGACCGGGTGGAGGCATTGGCTTCCTACTTGCTCCTCTATCTAATAGAGAATATTGATTGGCTGAATGTTGACCATATTCCCTGTACCCACTAGGGTTGCCCCGTGGTGTCCAATGCTGGTCAGCTCTATATGGTTGGAAGTGTTGATTGTGGCGACCAGCGTCGTGATGGTGACCTTGACGGGCAAATGAACCTTGAGTATTCGGAAACCGGGGATTCTGATTGTTTCCTGAGGAATGCCTTGCATTTCCGCCATTAACATGGTTGCTATTTCTATCAGAATGATGTGATCTGGGGTTTTGGTCACCTCTTGGAAAGGAATTTGAATGATGTTGATGAGGACTAGGTATTACAGGTGGAGAGTAGGGTTGGTTATAACCATAATGCGCAGTAGGAACAGCAGCGTAAGGAACATACTGTGGAGGAGCTGATAGAGGCGGTGGAATTGGAGCATAGCCTGGGCGTGATTCATAGTTATAGCCAGGGTGTGATTCATAGTTATTGCGAGGCCATGATTGCCTATGACCTCTTGGTCCATTATAAGGCATCGTTGATCCATTAGGATGATGGTATCTATTTCCATCCGTCCTGACCTGTAAGGAATTGGCAACGAGTCTGTGTGCTGCCTCTCCAAGCTCCCGTCCAGAAACGGATCCCGGTGGGTTTTTCCTGAAATAGAAAACCGAGGCCCATCAACAATTTTGATCAGCAGGATGACAAAATACTCAATGCTGTTCAATGGCAAATAACAAATTTAACTTCAAGTCTTTTAGCACAAATAAACGAAAGTCCTACCTTCCACTTTCGTTGTATCTCCTCCCATTATCTTCATGCCATGGAACAGGTTCAGGCTTCAGATCCCCAATTGTCACAGTCTGTAGAAAAGGAGCATGATTTTTTTTTCCAGTAATATTGACAGTATATGAACAGATGAAACACTAAAACATTCTAGGTAGAACACAGTATGGTCTTGCTGATTAAACCACTGAAATTGAGCAATGAACCCGAGAAGGGAAACCAGGGAGAGGAAGTTAGAGCACAATTAATAAGCAGCAGGTAGAAAATTTAATACCTTCTTTGGAAACTTAACTCCATGTGGTGGTCGAGCTATATGTTCATGTGCATCGGGAAGTCTATATATTGCACATCTGAGCACCAGTGCAGCAAATAAGTAACATAACATCACTTCAGTGTTATTTAAAAAAAAATGAAGCATATGTAAAGGGTGTGTGATCAAAAGAGTGCTGCTGGCATTCCTCATCAGATCCGTGATCATAAATAATGCTTTTATTATATATTCATCATTGGCAAACTTACATGACATGATTATCCATGATGTCTTCCATGCCTGCAATAGGGGATCTGAAGATGGGAGGGCAAGGTTCTCCACTACATAAGGATATGTAACCATTCATTCCACCACTGCATGTATCCCTAAATAACATCAGAAAGTAGTCGAGCAAGATCTTAAATTTGCCATTATAAATCGAACATATGATGCAAACAAAATAATGTGATGCATACAACCTGTCCTCTTGCTTGTCCTTGGTTTGAAAAAAGAACAATACACGATCACAAGTTTTCAAAACAATTTTTTTTTTACTTCACCATTATGATTATAAGCATATTAATTTAAGCCTTTCTCGTCCAAAAAGCAAGTTCAAAAATTTGTAAAGTTGTGCACCAACCTTTCAATGGGGTCAATTTTTTCCTTAACATCAGCACGTTCAGAGTTGGACATGTTTCTACATTTGTTGTCGAGTGTACTAATACACGCAGAGAGAGGATGACATGAATTCACAAAAAGCATCTCAAACATTATTGCATTCCGTCGCTTTTCCTCTGGCTAATATTTTTTTGAATAGACATAGGAAAACAAAATATAACTAAATCAGTCTATGATAAGGGGGATGTGAACAGGAGGGGAAGGAATTGAGAACAATGAGCTGAAGTCAACAAATGAGTGTTGATAAAACTTAATGAAGGAATGAGCTTACTGTTAACAAGTTTTCTACTTTCCGAACTTCCTGAAGAAGACGCACTTCATCAATAAAAGGCAACTTCGCAATACCCTAAAAAAGAAGGATTTTATTACAAACTGTTGCTGTCATGTTGGAAAACACAAAGATAAAAGCAAATGTAACGAGGAGGCAAACCTGCCAAGCATAGCGTTTGCCATTCATGTCCACATCAAAGTCTGACACACAACGTCAAATATTACATAGAGGAGTGATACAAACAATTCAATGAAACTTCTAAAACTTATTGAGTGTACACTGTAGTATAGACATACCTATTGGATAAAAGTCAATAATTGGCGAGGTTGGATCAGTCATAAGTTTCCTATATGGCTCAGGCAGGGCATGAGAGCTGCAGATAAATCATATTTTCCACGTTACAGAGACTTAAAGTTTAGTTTTAAGTTACAACTTTAATGGAAAAAATGGGATAGCAATAAACCTTGCAGCGGGAAAAACTCCAAGAAGCTGATCAAATGGTTTGAATGGAGTACCCAACTCAAAGTTAATATTAAGCTCACCAAGGCCCTTCAGATCAGACGCAAAGGGGGCATAATGATAAGGATAAAACCTGTTTCATAACAAGGAATCAGAAAATAAGAAAAATAATAAACATACAACAAGCAACTCTTAAATAATGTGTATGCACTATGGATCACTAGAATATTACATATCAAAGGCAATGAAAGTATAAAGGAAAAACACTCCTTATCTCTCATTTTCCCCATAAAAGAATTAAATCAATGGGACCATGATAACTTGCAATGGGAAAGGAGGATAACAAATCGTCCTTAACAAAGAAAAAGAGACAATCAATGGTACAACCGAAGATTCACAATCTCAACAGGGTTGTCATTCAAAACATGACTGAGAAGCCTATACTAAACAAACCTCTTCAAGACAGATCTTAAATCAAATGATTACTAAAGAAACCTCCTTAAGAGAGTTATGAACTAACCAAACACGAAATTGTAGCCAAGTGTTGGCAATTTTTATTTCGGACAGGGGTCGGTGTCGTGTCGTGTCGGACACGCTTTTGATCAAAGGTGTCTGTGCTAGAGTATGACACACACAACATTCCACTTAGAATACCATACCACATAGGATCTAAATAGAAATATCGGTAGAACAATGGTAAAACAAGTCAGGAACATGTTCAAAGAACGCACTTTTTTTTTTGAGGGAAGAGCATGCACTACTTATCACCCGATAAATTTCTATCTAATAAAAGACAAAATTTGGTTATCGCAGTTTCTCATCAAGGTGAGGAAGGTGGAAAATACAACAAGTACATATAAAAAGAAAAGGAAAGCCAACACAACTTAAGATTCATACAACATTCCAGAGAAAATTAGAAAAAGAACTTACCATTGCCAAGAACAAACACCTTCATAGTAATAATGCATCACCCAACATAGACCCTCAGTGTATTTCAAGACCTAAACAATAAATCGCAATAAGAAAACCCAGATCTTCACATGAATCAAAACCAAACTAATAAAACTTCAATTTCCCAACTTACAACATCTTTCCGTATAGCATCAAGTTCCTCGGGAGTCTGAGCAGAAAATTTTTCCTCATAATACCTCTCTTTCCAGCCTGGTTCTCCCAACTTAATCTGTTAAAACAAAAACTATTAACTACAATGAACTGAAATCAATAATCGAGATATAGGAAATCATTATATTATGATATATTATGCTTTTCAAAGTATCGAACTAATGACATAATCCAGAAACACTTAAAATGTTATGCTGCATAACTCAATTGCAAATTAAGGAGGCAATCCCAGTCATTGTGTAGGCTTGTAGCATATGGCCAAGACAGAGAAAGGTCTAGGTTGTTAATCATACCTCACAATAGCCGAACACCTTTATATACTAAAAACAGGCATTAAATCAACATCCCACACCCAATACACGAGGGGGAAAGTTTGATCCAGTAAGCTTTTCCCATCATGGGAATGGCTAGGCCCCTTATGCAGCCAAGAGGTTGATTGAACCACTTGAAATTTGTCTAGGCGTTGCTACAAGCCTACAACAACTAGGACCACATTGATTTGTCGTTGAGAAATCAAAATACATGTTTAATCAATATTTGATAATCGTTACAAATGGATAATCCTTCAAAGCTGATGTTTCAACTTCAAAAGCAATTATTTGCAACTAAAGAACCCCCATATCCGTCACTCAGCAAACTATAAATTTCAAAAGCTTTGATTGAGCTCTAAAGATTTTGATTTAATGTTTTTCTACAATTAAGGGTCATATTGCAGGGAAAAATACATATATTGTATAAAAAATAGATATTTGATCAAATCATTTGAATTTTTTTAAATTTTCTTCTATAGGACTTGGGAAAAATTAAATAACCAAGACTTCATCTAATATATCCATACGCAGGATAATTTACATGCCATTTATTCAATAAATACCTACTTCAACCATCAACGAAGTTCAAAATTCCAGACACAATTATATGTGTTCTATGCTTTACCTTGTCCTCATGACCACCCTTTGAGTTGAACACATCAGATTTGTCACGAAGTATCCCCTTCAGCTTTATTTTCAAGTCGTCTCTGTTATCTTCAACCTGAAGAGCAGGAGAATACAAAACTTCAAGAAAAAGTACATAGAAATCACAGCTCAAAGTAGAAGAACTCCTAGAAAAACAATTATTTAACAAGCTATTAAAATGCTTTTTTAACTCTCCCAGGCTCATAATCCAGTAAAAGTTTAGCTTATATATTAGTTCTATCTAAAGAATGCCTCTCCTGAAGTAAAATAACATACATCTATTTCAAGACTATTCTCGGCTTCAACAATTGCAGCAGCAACAGTTGCTCCTGAAGATAACTTCGAAACTTTACTAGGCCTCTCAAAGACTTCTTTATTGCCTTTTTTAACTGAGGTGGGCCCAGAATGTTGAAATGGTGCAGGCGTTGGAGCTGAAGCAAGACGAGAACCGTGGAATTTAGAAACTGCAACTAGAGACTCGGGTTGAACTTGAGGCCCAACATCATCTCCTCTTCTTGCTTGTGACTTCTGACGCTTTATTCTTTCCACCGTTCGCTGGAGATAATAAAAAACAGTAAAAACACATAGGAGGAATCACTTCAGAGCAAGCAGTCAAACATCTATTGCTATGAACATGAAAAACTATACAGCAAGATATAAACTTTCTTTGACCGCTCACATTCCCTTCAGTTCATATACAAAAATACATGGATAGAATACATGGATATAAATTGTCTAAAAATTAAGCAATTAGCACCCATTTTCCTGCACAAAGGTGCAGCATAAATACAGCCCAGATATTGGGCATAGACTGATGATCTCTCTCTACCTTGTTTTCATTGGGGAAAAGATGCAACTAGAAGGATATAACAAATCCATTATGAACCATGACTAGTGTTAAAATACAAAATGCATGAAAAATATACAACTAATCATCCATAATCATAAATTAAGACAACTTAGCAATAAATTATGCCAGCATACCGAATACTCGGTGTTGTTTCCTCTAACTATTTCAAGATCAGCCACAACATATAACTAATACATAATAAATGATAGTTACAGTTCTTGACCATCGACCAAATCATACTGCTGGCTAATATAATGATATAGTTATCCAAGATCAACAGACCTGTTCCATTCGAGCTCTTTTCTGGAATATGCTATCTTCATATGATCCAACAGCCTGAATAAAATGCTCGACTCTGCTCAAATTTGGCTAAGAAAAGGGGGAAAATAAACATTATACACAAGCTTGATTTAGATGGAAACGACACAGATACTACAAATATGCCAATCATCACCCTTGTTACTATCAAGAAAGTACCTTACTACCGTTTGTCAAATAGCCACCCATTCCCTTAAGTTCCTTCTTGTATACTGCCATCAGCAAGTTAATCGCACCCTATAAAAAATAATGGAAGTTCAAAAAATTGTATCAGTTGCATAACCTTATAGGCATAAAAATGTGCATTTCAGATAATAAAAGACCAGTATCATAATTCGTTAAGTATCAAAAACAACTACTCCTGTATACTTGAAGACCAAGTACTTTCATTAAGGACAATCCGCAGATTATTGCTAATAAAATACAACCCTTACCTCACGAATCTCTAGTGTAGGCATATGTGGTAGGAAATCATTGCCAACGAAAAAGCATATGAAGATAAAATCATCCAATATGCATTCAAAATCGATCTCAAAAGGAGCATTAGGTATTCTCATCTCATACTCCAGATATTCCCTCAGAGTCCAAATATTCAGAAACTACAAACGAAACATGCAGAAGTAAGAAGTAAATCCCAAAGCCCCGTCACTATTTCATTGTGAATTTCAAAATTTATCTCAAACCCTGACCTGGAAAGGCTTTTTAGCAACAATAGCGTCTCCTTTTTCATCAAATTCTCCTGACTTCCTTTTAGCCTTTCCTTCACAGTTCGCAGCCATATGACCCATTTGACCACACAGGAAGCATTTGTCTTGACCAGGAGTAAATACAACCTGAAACAACCCATTATTTACCAATGTGTCAATCCCTAGGAAAGTCTGACAGAAACAGCAATCATTATTTTATAATAATTAACATCGTTTAATTGTTTTACAATGCTGATATGCACTAATTCAGAGACTCAAATACAATTTTAGTACACAAACCTCTCTAAGGATTGAAAAATGGACTTCATGGGTAGCCAGACCCAACATAATCAAATCAGCATCCTGTCATAAAACAAGAAAATGATATCAACAAGTTGATCAAGACCAATATAGATAATGCATTGAAGACAGAGTGAATATCAAGAAGAAGTTGCTTTCCAAGAGTAGCAAAATATTGGAAGATAGATATATACCAAACCATACAGGCAATGTCGTGTATTCGGATCGAATCCTTCAAGATTTCTTTGAAGGCGGATATAGGACATAATCTTATGCTCCCCTTCACCGGGAACATTTGCATCAGAAAGAATAACCTTCAGATATACACAAAAATCACAGTATTATACACTCCACTGAGACACACATACTGCAGCCATACAATTTAGATAACAAATACAATGAACTTACCTTTATGTTACTCCAACCAGGATCATTGTTCAACCTAAGATGCACATAGTACTGTAGTGCAACTGACAGAACAGCCATGAATTCAGTTCCAGGTGTGATGACATTTGAATCAAAAGTTGCCGATTCCTCTTTAGGAGGAAGTTTTCTGCCCTCCCTCTCAAATTCCTCTCGTAACCTTGATTCTTCAATAGCCTATCACACAAGAGAACACCAGTCACAAAAGGTGAATCAAGTTTACGCTTTAGCAAAATATTTCACTATTTTCCCGGTGAAATTAAAGTTGAACATGTATCACTTAGTACTACTACAATGCTATAACACTACTAAAACTACAATTTGGCAACACTTGGTACTGAATTGCTTATTGCTGAGTAATAGCAGTTAGTTAAAATTTCCCTACACTATAGTGCCTACATTTTCTGAGCAATAGCAGTTTGTTAGCAGTTCGTTAAAATTTCGCTACACTACAGGGCCTATATTTAACAACAATTACATCAAGACTATAAAACCGACATAAAAATGCAGCAGGAAAATACCCAATAACAGAGTTTTCTATATTTCAATAAACTCATAAGTAATCAGACCAATGTGCAGCATTGGTCTATGTATAGTTAATGGAAATCGCTGCACATTAAAAACCAGAAAAGATTAAATTCTCCAATAAATCACAAAATCAAAAGAATGAAAAAACTCATCACAACATACCGCATCAGATGCATCTTTAGCAGCCCTAAATCGCCTAGATCGTTGCTGGTTCATTTTAGCCCTCGGCGCAACACCATCTATGCAATTTAAAAAACCGAAAAATCAATTAAGCGTCACCAACAACCAAAAAACCATGAAAACAAACAATCAGAAAACAAAGATAGAACACGAACCAATAGCCATAAAGAGAAGCTTCCTGGGCCGCACCATGTTAAACAGCCTATCAATGTAATCAAACATGCACTCAAACACCTCCTCAAAAGAGGTCGGGGATGGCTGCAATCAAATAACACAAAATCATTCACATTTCTCTAAATCAAACAACAACAATCAGAATAAGAATAAACCACGATCTAGTCCCTAACTATCACCCTCGTTCAATGTAGGGCCTGTTTGTACTGTCTTATTTGAGCTTATCTACTGCCATAAGTTTTGTTAGACTATTTAGGAGAACCTATTAAAACAGCTTCTGCCAATTTTCACAAGCTTTCATTGGCTTATTTTCTTACGTTCTCCGATATAGCTTATAGAAACATCTTATAGCATAGACAAAAACAAGTTAGCATCATTTTATCTTTTTCTATAAAAATAGCTTATCTAAGCTTATGCATAAGAGCTTATAGTGCTTGTACTATAAGTTGCAAATAAGTTGTTCATTCCAACAGGCCCTTAGTCCCTAACCTATGCATATATAACAAGTCGTCCTTAAAGTATATAAAACTTAGTATATCAATTATAATAATAATATCTCAAAATCATTAAATTTCTCCGAATCGAATAATTAAAATAAGAATTATGATAATTAACTAGTAAAAAATGAATTGACAATTTGGAGAGAGGAGAAAGAATACCCTATCTTCAGGATGAAAGCAAGGATGAATGATACCATTCATGTCAAGGTAAAGGTTGTCATATTCAAGGTTATTAGGGTTGGGTTTACTGGTGTCTATTGGAATTTGAACGCCTTCGATGACGACCGGTTCTTCTTCGACCGCATCGACAATAACCATCGGGTATTTCTCGGCGAGCCACCTATAGAAGGCCGGAACTCCCATCGTATAGAGAAACTCGGAAGAAGGAGGGAAGGAAGATGTTACCGCCGAATCACGATTTCGTGCACGCACGGGAAACTGTGTGTTATTGATAGTGTTCTGTTTAGGGCGAAATGTGAGATTGAAGGACGATTTTGTCCTTGTGGGGTGTTTTGGGGTTTATGCTATTTTCGGTGATATGAATCGGTTAGGTAGCTAGGCGGCGCTGATGTTTCATATCAGATTATATATGTTTCTTATTTTGTTACAATTAGTACCAGATCCGTATCTAGTTTTGATCTTAAGTCCTAAAAATTAAATGGTTTGTCTCTGGGATACTCTTTAAGCATTTTTAATGAGAAAATTATTCTTTAAAAAAAAGTAAAACTTCAATTTTCAATACAATAAATGCACAAACTTTCATAAAATTTTACTACTTTAAGTGCTTAAAGAGTGTTTCGGGGACACTCGTTAACATTTCCCAGAATTAAAATAAGATATTTTTATCTTCCTAGATTTTTTGTCTAATTTTTTTTTGTCTCTAATGACAATGAACATTTTATGTTCAAGATGTCTTTTATATTATGTCTAACTTAATTCATGTATGTACATATTATGTTTAGAAAAATGTTAAAATTATATTCAGCATGGACGAAATGTATATAACTTTAAACTATTCTGTTTTAATTGGTTGAGTTTGGTTGGAATCTTTTGTCTTACATTCTGATGTAGGATGTGGAATGCTTTGGAACCCATATTCCCATTATGACAATGATATGGTAAAATAGGTTCTTTGGGCTTTCAAATGGTGGTGATTAGACGAATTCAAACGGTTGGATAAACTTGTGACTTCGGCCCTGGAAGTGGGTGTACTTGCAAACACTTTGGCGGTCATGTTAGTAAGCGCATGAGAGGTTTTTAGGTTAGAAAGTGTGTACCTTGGCAAAGGCTGAGAGATAACTTTTTATACCAAAAGAATTAAGATTTAAGGGGCCCTAAAACCCTAGCTTGGACAACTGTCTTCTTAGATAATTGTAGACGTATCTGGATTTGATCCTCATAGGAAAGTCCTTGTTCAATCAAGGGTCCTAACTCAATCGGACAATCCTTGTTCAATCGGCGATCCTGACTCGCTTAAACAAGTCTAGTTCCATCAACGGTCCTAACTTAATCCTCGAGTGTGCCTTTATGACAAGTTTATACAATGGTTTGTTTGTTAGCTATTGACTTAGAGTGATTCGATCTATTAATGAATTGGACTTTAGCTCATTCCATAACACCTCCCTTATAATATAGGGAGATAAAAGTAGCACTCTTCATTATGATTGAAGATAAGGGAGACATGTCAACTTTTCTTTAGGATTTGAGCTTGGAAGATTTACCGGTGTTAAACAAAATAGACTTGAACCTAAAATAAAATAAATGTATAACACATGCTTGAGGGGAAAAATCTATGAACTAAAGTTGAACCTTATGTAAGGGATGGAGTGGAAGGATATAACAATGAGCAACAAAATGATCATCTTACCCTTGTGAGTAGGGCGAGATTACAATTTGGTTCCATTCGATTTTGAAGTAAAAAATATATGTCAAAGAATCATCTGTTAAAGAATCAAATTTAACAATATTTTACTGAAATATGTGCACTCAACTCTTTAAAAATATATATAAAAAAAATATTCCCCTAAAAACATATATTTTTAATATAAAACTATCTCCTTTTAATTTTTTAACAAGTGCCCTTAGCGCAAAAAAAAAATAATCAAATCTTTAACTAATACTATCAAGGGTTAATATGTCTTTACCCCCTGTAAAAAAAGTTTAGATTTCAACTTTGTAATTTGAAGATTCTTTCGAAATAGACCATGTAATTTGAATATTCTTTCGTTTTAAACCCTGAGGTCATCTGCCTATGCAAACAAGATGACATAAAATCAAAATTCCTAGTTTTTTTTTCTTCTTATTTTTAGAATTTTTTTATTTTCCTGAACTTTTTTTTAATTTCAAATTTGTTTTTCTAAATTTTGTTTTATTTTTTTATTTTAAAAATTAAATTCCATAATTTTTATTTTTTTTTAGAAAATTCGATTTTTTTCCAAAATATATTGTTTTTTACGATTTTTTATTTTCAAAAATTAATTTCCAGATATTTTAAAATAATATAACTTCATTTATATTATTTTTTTCATTTTTTTATTTTAAAAATATAGGCAAGATGCCACGTGTGCCCTTAAAAAAAATAAAAAAAACAAAATTAATTATACAATCAGCGTGCCAGATAATCAGATATGTACAGTCAGTGTGTCACGTCAGCATTTTGTCCAGTCATATAGCTTCAGGGTCTAAAACGAAAGAATCTTAAATTACAGGATTGGAATCTTTTTTTTTTACAGGGGGTAAACAGGAACTCGCCCAAATTACAGGGGAGTAAAGACATATTAACCTTCTATCAATGTGGTCCTACCACTAATCTTCATCCAAGTTTTTCTTTTATTTTTGGTGGTATTATAAAGTAACAAGGAAGAAGAAAAAGAAAAGGCATAAATTAAGTTCCAAGTTTATTTAGAATGAGAGACTCCAAGACAGGCGCGGGTAGTTCCAATAAACATAGCACCTTGCATGATTTTCTCCTTGGTCATATTGTCTATACAAATATTTTGTTTCTCAAGAACATGCACCAATGTATGATAGCATTCGTATTTAAACCATTTATAATATAAAGGATGTTAGTTGCATAGTGAAAAAAGCTGGCTATCTAATCTATATCATTATTGCGAACAACAACACTAACACCTAAATACCTAAAGTATTCTAAAAAGCTACCATCAACATTGAGTTTCAGTCTACCTTCCTTAAAAGGTCCAATGAAATAAGAGACAAGACGGGTGTCAATCAAGTTGTACACAAACTACTCCAATTTGTTAATGTTTTCGAATATGTCATTGCATTTTTTCACACACCAATAAATTAAGGGCCCTCTATTATGTCGTTACTTTATTACAATCGACCTACCCTTTAATCTAATAAACAGCATCTCCAGTAGGAGGTCTCTCTTACCATTCTTAGCTTAGTTTTAAGAGATTAATTTGGGTTTGTCATTTGAATCTCTACCTAGTGGAAAATGACTTCTATGACAAGCAGCTTGTTACCGATTTTCAAAAGTATAAATCAATTTCATAAAATGAAAAGCAGTACTTGAAACTACTTAAAATAACTCAAAATAAGATTTATTGATGAAAAATTCTGATATTAATTTTTTTTATTATTTTAATGAGGTGTTTGATTTTAATTGATTTGATGTAAGAATGATGTGTTGGGTAAGAGTTCACCTAAGAATTTCTCTTTATTGATATTCTTGAGGATTGCATTCCAAAGGTAAAATAAAAAATGGATAAAATGCTTAAAGTGATTGTTACAGTGTAACTCACTCTTGCTTCAAATACATTTATAACATACTCCCACCATTTTATGTTGTTGTCAGTTTAAAAAATACAATAAAAAATTTGATATTATATTGCATCTTTTCAATGTAACATTACTATTTTTCTCTAAATTTTTACTCAAATAAATTGTGCGTTAATGAACAATTCTCAAACCATTATACTTAACTTGTATGACAATCACCAATGCTTAATTTCAATAGTTAATAAAAATAATTTAGTCATTCATTCATTAAATCGTTGATTGTCATTTTTTAAATTATATGGATCCACTACAAGACCAATCCACAAGACAATTTTCATCAATGATTTGATTTGAATGAAATGAAGTGAGCATATTTCATGGATATTTGGTAGAAGTAACATATGTATGAAATAAAGTTTTCGTGAGAAGTGAGATATCATAATTTTTAATTATTTCTCAGAGTTAGAATTTCTTTCTTAACCCAAATGGTCTACAACCTACACCATTTCGGGGAAAGAAAGAAAAGAAAATATATTAACCGCACCCTTTAATAGTAATATATTTTATTCGACAAAATATGTCATTTATGATAATGGTTACCACTAAAAATCCATGGTCATTGTTAAAGATAAACATAAATTCTGAAATGCAACATATTCAGCATATCCTGTAATATTTCAGAGACTATGTCAATGTTTACAAATATAAAGGGAAACAATGAAAAGGAAAAGAATACAACATATGGTTACCATGTACAACATTAGATACAAGAATATCATTACCAGACATTCATGGCACCCTCTCCTTTAACTACACAAACCTCCCACAAGCTCAATTTCGTTAAATCATGAAGGGGTTCGCAACCTGGTGCTGTCCAAATATCATTACTATGTAGCCTCGTATCATGAATTTTCACTGGTCCTGTATGCCGCAAAAGCTCAATGACCGGTTTTTCCTTTTGATGAAAAGAATCTACTAAAACCTCGGCCATGTTTTTCCGGTGTAGGAGTGGAAGAGGCTGATGAAGAGGCTGACTTTGTAGGCTTGTGATTTGGATGGTGTACAGGAGATATGGCTTGAAAGTTTGAGTCATTATCTGATGGACTATATAAAGTGTTTGTAAAATGCAAAGGGGACTCTGCACCCTGCCTTTGCATAAAACCAAAACTAGCTCCGTCCATCTCCACCTGATCCTGCAAATTTGGGCTCTGAGGTTGATGCTCTGTAAAGCCTTCGACCTTCGAAAGCTTCTCACTGTACATAGATCCCATTGGTTCTGTTTGAGGATGCATAGCTTTTAGCTGCTTGCCAAGAAGATATATGGTTTCCTGACACTCGGCTAGCTTTTCAGCAGCAGAAGCCAAGTCTCTTTCCTATGATCAAGAAAATAATTCAATCTTAGATTTATATTTGAATGGAATTAAATCCTGCCTGGCTTTCTATTTGAACGGAATTAGTGGTTTACCTTTTTAGTCTGAATTTCATTATCAGCAGCTGAGCTCTCGTTCCTAATAGACAAAGTAACAAAAGGAGGAATTAGAAATAGAACTGGCATAGTCAGTTTTGCAAAAATATTTGAAAAACATCTGCATAGTAAGTTAATGTTATCAGGCAATTAAAATGCATGCAATGATAGTACTGATCCTACGTTTTCTTACTCAAACCAACATAAATTCAACTGTTGTGAACAGGCCTGCGAGTAGGAATGGATTGTGCAGAATAAACTAATTTCAGTACTTACACACTATATGATATTGGATAGACGTCTAACCTTTGCAATTGTTCTTCTAGCTCCTTGCACTTTGCCAAAGCTGCTTCATGAGATCTCTTTTCATCTTTAAGTTCATTCTCAAGAGTTTCTGTCTTCATTCGTAGATGGTTGAGCTCAGTTTCAAACTCCTGTGCACGTGTTTCAAGTGATCTGTATGACTCTGCCATGCATTTGAGTTGAGTCTCAGACAAGCTGTTTGACCTTTGAGCAGAAGCCAATTGTGATTTAACTTCAGCTAGAAGTTGCTCGGTCTCTTGTAACTGAGATTTTGTCATTTCAAGATTTTCAGAATATTTTGTCAGATCCACAATTGCCTTCTCTTTCTCTAATCTCAATTCCTCAAAGTCCTCCATGGAGAACTTCTGTGATGTGACATTTGATTCATAACTTGATGTCAAATTTCCATCGTCAGGAACCTCAGGATTAGAGCAGGGATTAAGAATATGAGAATGACCATTTTGATATCTCTCTCCCGACGAATTGTCTTGAACTAACTTATTTTCAGGTAGAGCAATCTTATCTATACAATCAGGACTGTTAGTTTCAGTTTCCATACCCTTATAACCAAGGATATTAAATCTGAATTCACTTGTTTTAGCCAAGAAATGAGACAGATCAAGAACAAACTGAAGCAAATTTGCTTCATGGCATTTGACTTTATTATAAGTAACAGAGAACTCCTCCATCTTTTGGCTTATCCCTTCTCCATCAGAAGATATATCATGAACTGTCATTGCTTCTCTGCCAAGGAACAATACGAAGTCGTGAATTTGAGAAATTGCAGCTTCTATATCAGAAGTTATCTGCATATATTCAGAAGGTTCTTGGAATGAAACAAGTTCTTTTTCTGAAATTGAACCAACATCTTCAGGATCATCCTTTTTATCACATGGAGTATCAGAAGCTGTCACATCGAGGGGAATTTCAGCTGCAGAGTCTTGGATGGATGTATCATGTACTTCTTCAAGAACATGCTTAATATCCTTCAGGATCTTACCTACATCAGCATCCTTAGCCATAGATTCAAACACTGACAGTATTCTTGATTGAAGATCTGCTGGTGAAAAGCCATCAATCCCACCGGAACTGGGGGCTGGTGATCCTGCAGCAGGAGACTCTTGGCTTTGCAATGGATTCAAATCACTCTTCTTTTCAGACTCGGACATATCATCTTTGCTGGTACTGACTTCTGATACATCATTGGTCATGATATCATCAGTCTTATTGTTTGAAGTAAATGACAAAGAGGCGTCTTCATTAGAATCATTTGATAATCCAGCAAATTTTTCCACCTCTAGGAAGTCATCCATCAGTTCTAACTTCTTAGTCGCTTCAGATTTGCCCAATTCATCAGCATTCTTTTCTTTTGGGAGTTGGGATAGCTCAGAGATTATTGCTGTCGACCAAGACTCGGCACAACTTCTCGCATCATCGTTACCATCTTCAGAAATGGAGATCATGCTTGCTGCATAGCCTGTATTTTGGCTGTATATGCTTTCATGGTTCATATGGATGGGAGATTTTGGAGATCCCTTCTGCTGATTACTTGTCTGACCTTGTGCTTCCAAAATTTGAAGTTTGCTAAGTGTTTTGGCACACATACTTCTTGATGCCTGCAATTCGCTGTTACGTTTTGCCAAAGCTTCTTTCAGCATCTTTGTTTCTTCTTCCATTGTCAATAAGCGCTCTGTAAGAAATTCATTATCTTTCTGGAATTTCTGTATATTCTCGAGGGAGAAATCAGGCACCGGAGAGAAATGAGGACTAGAAGGTTTAACAGGAGATTTCCGTAATCGAGTTTCGCCATAATCTCGGCCAAGACTTTCAACTTCCAGCTTCATTTGTGCAAGCGCAGCAGGACCAGGTAACTTTTTCCGTACTAGACCACGTAACCTTTGACACTCTGCCTCTAATTTAGCAATTTTTTTAACACCCTCCATATGCTGCTTGTTGGCAGCTTCTGCAGACCTCATACTCATGTTCTTTTCTTCATTGCGAATTTCAAGCTCTTTGGAAATAACATGCAGCTCATATTTAAGTGAATTGATTTCTCTTTCACATGATTCTACGGTGTTCTTTTGATGCTCAATTTCAGCCTCAGCATGAGCTTTTTCTTCACTTAGTTTTACTAGCATGTTGGAGCGCTCCTGCAAGGACCTAGACAGAGCCGCATTATCAGCAGCAGACCTGAGAAGTTCCTGTTCAAAGTTCCGTATCCTAGCCTCAAGGTCACCCTTAATCTTGTCCAATTGCTTGGTTTTTGCGAGGGAAATATCCTGTATTTTCAGTTCATGTTCTTCTTTCAAGTTTCTTATCTGTCGCATACACTCTTTAAGAGCACCGTCTAACTGTGACGCCTGATCCTCAGCAGTCAGTTTCGAAAGAGTGACAGATTCTAGACTGTTCTTCAACGCCAAAGCTTCTGCTTCTGCCTTTTCCCAGCCTGCAGAATTTGAACAGAACTTTAACTCGGGAAACTAAAAAGGAAATACTTTAGTCTTTATATATCAAAGAACTTAATTTTACATAAAAACAGCATACCTGAGACAGCCTCTTCAGCTACTTTAGCATGTTGTTTTACCAAAGCTTCCTTGGTATTTATCTCTGTGTTTGCTGCTGACAGTTTTTCATTCAATTCAATGATCTCATCCTCAAGTGTCTGAACCTTTTCTTCATATGTCTTCACTTGATCCTCCAAACCCGTCAGATGTGAATAGGACTCTACAGAAATTTGGACATAGTTCGGCTTCTTATAAACATCCTGCTTGCATAAGCAAAACCAACAGCACAGAGAATCAGAAAACAAAGATAAACGAATTTAACCATATTGCCGAATCAATAAAAGCAAGACAAATGGAGTATTAGTTAGATAAAATTTTCGATCCAAATATTCAAGTTCGAATTTCGCACACACACACATATGTAAAAATGACCGGCATTTAGTATGCTTCATAATGTACTAACCATAAACCCGCGATTAAAAAAAGGCCATAGCAGAAAAGTAAGAAACTTTCATATGAAATGTTAACAAAAATACCAGAAATTGTTCAAAACTTGAAATGTTAACAAGGCCATGCATAAAAATTAAGCAGAACTTAGAAGTCAAATGAAAAATACTTGAATCTACAAACCAGCCTTTTTCTTATGTGAAATGCCAATAAACATATACCCTATGAAGTATTGACACCGATACGTTGACACATTGAATTTAATCACGGACACTGACACATGCCGAACACGGTTTTGATTAGAATTATACAAAACATATACCTGATTGGGTTGATTAGATGCACCAGCAGAGTCCAATTGAGCAGCAACTTTCTCAAGAACAGTCTTATCAGATGATTTTTTCTTCCAAGGCCATCTTCTATCCATATCTCAAAACACCTTCTACAACAACAAAAACAAAAACAAAAACAAAAACAAGCCTTTTATGTTACCAAAATTAACACACATGCCATATTCATTACACAAGAGAAAATAAGAATAAACATATTTTATTTTTCAACAGAAATGATTACATGCACTAAGGTGAATAGTGTCGGTGGTGGTATGAAAAAAGTGAACACTCACAATCACAATCACAGTGAAATGCAACAAATAACAGAGAAGGCCCAGATGGTAGAATTTGGTTATTATAATTTGATTATTATTAAAATCAAAATGGGTCCCTTTAATTACTATAATTGTACCAATGCATTCAAAGTGTGAGACATAGTGATAATAAACATTAATCCAATATGATCTTCAAGATCTAACTACTACACTTTCCTCTCTTTATATCATCATCCAAAAACACAAAACCAAAATTAAAATTATTGATAATAGAAGAAGTAGAGAGAGTAAAATGGACTTACAGAAGAATAATAAATGGGAGAGGTAGTTTGGGTTTAAGAGATTGAAGAGAAGAGAAGAGAAGAAAGAATGTGATTGTGATATTAAGGAGGAGGTGGGTAATGGTGGCTAAGGCTAAGAAAGATTTTTGGGAATTAGAATTAGGTGCTTCTTTTAAAAGCAACACCTTACCTTCTTCTACTACTACTATTATTATTATTATAATAAAACTCCACTTTACTTAGAATTTTATGTTCAATCAATCAATAAATCAATTTTGTTTTTGACGTGTCAATAATAAAAACTAAATATACTACTATTAAATTAAATTAAATACTACTAAAGTATCAATGTATTATTCATGGCAAATGCATGCTTTTTACTATAGCATCGTTGATTTACTAGTAATAGTAAGTAGGAGTAATTTGGACGTTTTTCTTTGTAAGGCTTAGGAGTAATTAGCAATTTAGTCAAAAGAATAAAGTTTTTAGTAATTTTAAGCAGCGTAGACAACTATTATTATTATAAGAATAAATTATACTCTTTTCATTAAAGTAAAATGGTTGACGAACTCTATTAATAGAAGAATCATTTGGAAGAATTGAGTTTGATTTTTGAGAAGAATTTTTGGTCGGGTTATATTTATCTTACGATCAAACTTCGAATTACCAAAGTTTTTTTCTTTCGAAAATCGAATGAACACACACAAAAAAAATATACTCTTTGATGATCTATTTTCATAATAAAAAAATAATAGAGTTATATGTCTACAAGTTATAGTTCAATCAATAAAAATGATAAAATTGTTGTGATTGGGGTTCAAACTCTAACTCTTCTATTTATGTGCATGAGTTTCATATGACTATTGTCATTTAAATTAAAAAAAAAATCTTGTTTTCTATAAATTTAATCATATTTGAAGGTATCAAACATTAAATATAACAATATATTTCAGTTAATATTTGAATTTTGATTCACGGTTTTGTTGTGGTGTGGTGTCCAGACACAACTCTATTAATTTTGTGCTGAGTTATTTATCAAATGCACTTAATTAATTTCATGGTAAAAAAATATAAAAACAAAACAGTTTTGCTGATCAATAAACCTTGTAAAGAAAATGCATGGAAGGAATGGGATGAAAAAGTCCTTGCACCGTTGTTGGTTAAAGCTTGTGGCTGAATTTATGTATGAGCTGTACCCGATAATGGGAGAGGGAAAGGAAAGTCATAATTTTGCTTTCACTTTGCATAAATAATAGTTTCAAGTAAAATAGAAATTTTATGATTAAATTATGTTTTCTAATTGAGACAAGCTTGATTACAAAGACTTTTTATTGGACCACCGTCACTTACTGCCACTGGCATATTTTATTTTTCTTTTGTACTATAGTTCATATTTCATAGTCCATAACATAAAATACAGCTCATGAGTATTTGTAACCTAGCTTGCATAGACATGGACGACATATATGAGTTGGCGGCTTTCTAAATCAATAAGTATTACCACTACTTGATATTATATCAACGTCCTATAGTTACAAAATTAATTAAATTCATCAGGTTACTCTACTTATACATTTATGCCCTTTTTTGTAATACTTCCAAGCTTAAACTACAGTGTTACGTATTTCAGAACCAATAACTTTTTTAGGTTACTAATTATCACTTGATGTGTATAAAGTAATAATATAATTGTATTGGTCTTGATGAAAGTGTATCTATTTTCAGAAAGGGTGTACTATAAAAAAGTGTTCACCATGAGCTCATCTTTAGAAGCGAAAATGACCCTAAATGTGCATAAAAAAAGACCGATAATTAAAATATTTTAAGGGGATAAATAGACAGGTATATAAGGGTGTAGATGACACCCTCCACTCAATGTATGTGAGTTTTGGTTTATACTTTTTAAAATAAATAAAAAAGAGATAAACAAACTTAATTCTTTCGTGGCAAATGCTAATAAGAGAAAGTTTTAATAAGTCTCAAGACTTTTATTTAGCTCTTTGAATCTCGAAATTCAACCCGTCTAAACAATTTTTTAAAAAAAAAATCAGCTAGAAAATTTCTAAATATTATATTTAGAAATTAGATTCTTGTATTATAAAAGATGTTTAAATCACATATTTAAGAAAACCAAATTAAAAAGTATATATTTGAAATTGTGAAAAATATTTAACATTTTAAAAGTCAGAAAGTTGTTATTTTCAATAAAAGTTTTCTATATTCAACTTTTTTATTTAGTGTCCCAAAAACACTAGTTAACATGACCCATAAAATAAATACATTTGGTTTAGTTCTCGTGTATGATCATTCTGAATGACCCAGAATTGATACACAAACTAATAGAGATTGGGTTTTATTGATATGATTCGGTGCATACTCATTGAAAAAACCGAACAAATTTAATTGATTGATTTAAATTCTTCATATCCATAGGGTTACCTTACCACTTTGTTTCTTACATCCATTCCCTACATCGTTGAAATACTCTCATTAATTAGTGATATTTCTTTTGTCTTTCACATTGTCGTCTATATATCTTTCACTTGAGTCAGTAGTAGTAGCCGGGGGACCAAACTAGTGGGATGGGAAACAGTATGAAGGACCAAAAGCATTCATTTTCAAATCTTGCAAGGTGACAGATATCATATATGTACATTTTTTTTTGACAAAAGATATCATATATGTACATGTTTGTATCTCTTTTTGTTGTAATGTAGTACGTGTGTGTATTTAATAATCAAGCAAAAACATAAATGAATGCAATTTTATTAGGTCACATATTTTAAACTTTACTTAATAATTTTAAAATCATCATAATATAATATGTGTATAAACTTTGATAATTTATTTTAAAATAATCAATATAATAAAAAAAACCATTTTAAATGGAACAAGCTTTTTCAGTAATTTAACAGATAGGGTTTATTTATAAAAAAACAAAGTCTAAATCTTAATCCAATATTAATTTAACTTTCAAAATATACCAAACCAAATGCGGCATGAGCCTTCAACATTGTTAGGTAAGACAACTAATCCACAAAACCAAATAGACAATTTAAAAATAAAACTAGAAATTAAAATAAGGTTTGCACCTACGACCAGTTTAAAGCTAAATCAAGAAATTAGATAAGTTTATTAAAACTATGATATGATTACTCAGCTAACACGAATTTTTACCTTGTTATTTCTATAAAATAAAGCAAACAAAGTTCATTTAGAAGACCCCTAATGTAGTATATGAAAAACCCAAAAAAAAAATGAAGCAAAAAAAAAAACCAAAAAAATTGAAGGATAAACAATTAACTTTTTAAGATGTTTACTAAATAATTTTGAAGACTAGCTAGATAAGTAATGACCCAATAGAGTTCAAATAAGCACGCAATTGTTTTTAAGAACTTAGTGTTAAGTAAGAGTCAATACAACATTTATCTAAACTATAAATTTTATAATCTATATATATCTTTCCTCCAAATTATAAATTTTGCAAATAACCCATGAAAACGAAATTTTATCAAATTACAAAAGTTTTATCTACTATATATAATAATGTTACATAAGCGGTTTTGCAAGATATTCCAAATAAAAAATTTGCAGGGTCATCCAATGACCATCGTTTTAGCTTAGATGTCAATGTGTCATTTATTTTTTTAATTACATATATTTGATTCTAATGCTTAGTTTACAATTGCTGGTGAGAATTTTTTTAATATATTTATATATTGATATTCTAGTATCTATTGTTGGCATATTTTTAATCTTTTTAATTTTAAACCATGCTACGTTAATTATTTTCTTCTAGTTTTCCAAAACGACAAGCACAAGATTAGGTCAAACAAATATAGGTAAACAGTATACTATGAGTTGTACATATAAAATTGATTTTCCAATTGTATTATATTATATCATATTTTAGTTACGTATTTTTCAAGTTTCTTTTTCCAACGATGCCAATATATGAGGCAAAATCGCTTTCTCGAAAAAATTATTTTGCTATTGCTCCAAAAAAGCTATTTGACAAAGACTAGAGGAAATAAATTTTTATTGGATGGACCCATAAACTATAAAGAGATTATAAATGGCTACTGGAGCAAGAGTAAGCTGCATGAATGAATGAGAAAGCGATTTTGAAGATTTTGATTATTTCTTTGAGCAATTATTTTATTTGCTAATTGGTGTGTACTACAAGGGTATCCCTGTCCATATATTTTCTCTGCAAATTAAACCCACATGTATGCAAGGTACTTTTACGAGACTTTCCAGGAGTAGCCAAACAATGCACATTGAAAAGTCTGACTTTTTCTTTGGATTCTACATTTGTGTGGACTAAAGAATAAATTGGAAACTGAAAAAGAGAGTAGAGGTTCCAAAATGTCTAGAATGTGAAATGGGAAGCTTAATTAAGATCGTGCATTTTTAAATATATGCACTTTTTAACGAGTTAAGATCATCTCTATTTGGTACCATCTCTATTTCTTGAATTTGGAAAGATAAAGACATAATAATGAAGTTTAAAAAAATATATAAATAATTAATAGTGATGGGATCCATTTGATGGTAGGATGCACTATATACTTTTTTGCGTTCATCTCTCACCAAATAACATTATCCATTTGATTCATCTAAATGGAGAGGATCTTTTCCGCTTATTAGCAAGACCCTAAAATAAATAGAAAATGTCATTTAGTGAGAGATAGATACAAAATAAATAGAAAATGCCACTATTAATTATTTATTTTTTTTAAACTTCATTGTGTTTTTTATCTCTCCAAATAAAAGAAAAAGAGAGGGCAATAAACAGAGAGGGTTCTAACTCCTCATATTGTAGAGTTAATAAATTGTTTATTGAAAATGATTTATAAATTTTAGATAGCGAAAATTACTTTTTAAACTTTTAATGTGTTAAATGCATCATTCTTAAAACAAAATTTAATCTTTAAACTTCTTAACAAAGTTCCTAAGACACTTGTTAACATTTCCCTTTTAAGCAAATAGAGATGATCTTTACTACAATAGGAGATGATAAATGGAAAGGATTTAAAAAAAATTGAGTATACAATTTGGAGAGAGATGGACACGAAAAATAGATAGTGGGTCCTACCACTAAGTTGAAGTGAATAAAATAGTCACAAGGAAGGGGGGTTTTGAATTGTGACCCTTTAAAAATTAACCTGCAACTTAAAATTAATTCTCAAGTGGTTTACTTGGAAAAGTTAAGTTAGTGAAATTGCTTCAGAACGTTCTGACGTTCTTATGCAGATTATACAGAAACTGATTTAATCAAGTAACTGTGTTGTGTGTGTATAGTGATACTGAATTTAAAAGAGTAAAGAGAAGAGAAAGAACACACAAAGAGTTATAGTGGTTCACCCAACGTGGGCTAGTTCACTCCTCACAATCTTGTGAGAGTTTCCATTATGATGCTTGAGATAACCTCTCAAATCCTGCACCTTACAACCTTTGTTCACTTGAACAATTACACAACCTGTATTCTCTAAGTCTCAACAGGCTTTCACCTTCTTGCTAAGTTACCCACTTAGACTTTTTGCACCTTTTGCTCAAACTGACACTTTAGTACCAATAAAGCTAGATGGGACTTTTTGCTAAGTTACCCACTTAGACTTTTACACCTTTTACTCAAACTAACACTTTAGTACCCCTAAAGCTAGATGAGACTTTACAAGATGTTTGGAGTTTGAATGTTTGAGAAACAAACAGAAGAAGAGGAAGAAGAAGATGTTATCTTACAAAGAGATAACAGAAAGTATTGATGTGCACTAAAGGATCAAAAGCCTTTAGTCATTGATCAATTTCAAATTGCAAGAGCCAAAAACAATCTCAAGTTGTTTAGATATGTGCTTTGCAATGGTGCAAGTAATGCTGAGCCTTTGATCTCTATTTATAGAGTTTTTGGGCTCATATAGCCGTTGTAGGGTGACCAATGGTCTTTTGCCACGTGTCCTGGGCCCCACTAGCTGGGTGAACAGTCTGACCATCAGAATGTTGTTGTGTTCCCAAGATGAACATCAGAATGTTGCTGTGTTCTTCATCAGAATGTTGATGTTCATGATGATCTTCATCTGGGTTCATCAATGATGAATGTCTGATGAGTTTCTAGGTTTGTTCCAGACGTGGCATGAGATTTGTTGGGCTTTATCCACCAAAATGTAACTTCTCCATATGCATCAAAAGTTGCTGCATAAAGTGGGATAAAGTTGAACCAAGTTCACCAACTCTGTCTTGGTCACTATGCATGAGAGAGAATAGTGGGTCTGCAGCTTCAGGCCCATGCTTCAAGGAGATTTTTCTTGATTCTGATTAGAGATAAGGTTATCTCAGATGTAAGATCTCCTTTTGCAACTTTTCTCATCTTTCTACCAACTACACTGTTCATAATATGCAGGAGTGAGAAAATAGTGGTTCTGCAGCTTCAGGTCCATGCTTCAAGGAGATTTTGATTGATTCTGCTCAGAGGCTAAGTTATCTCTGATGCAAGATCTCCTTTTGCAACTTTTTCATCTTTCCACCAACTGCACTGTTCACATCTGGAAGCATGTGCAGAAGTGAACATTCTGATCATCAGAATGTTCCATCTGTTTTCACTTAGAATGATTTGTAAGACTTGTACTTGATGTAATCAATCCTAATAGTGAAAACATAACTGAAGTGCAGTAATTGCAACATCTAGGAT
>Ga0315914_1000580_pt1 | contig 47770 bp, 21 predicted proteins | sample MpolenodulesMG_FD_203920 | JGI IMG/M metagenome (GOLD analysis project Ga0315914, IMG submission 203920) | Medicago polymorpha root nodule microbial communities from Los Angeles, California, United States - elongated nodules | ecosystem: Host-associated > Plants > Roots > Nodule | place: USA...
ATTCACATAAAGTGTAATTTAGTAATAATCATTACTACACATAATTTTTGTTAGATGTTCATGTAGAAAAGGGTGGAGGAAGTATCAAGTTAAGTTTTTTCTTTTTTTTTAATGGATAGATGTTGGTATATTAATTGTTAGGTTACTTTTTTTATTTTCCTTCTCACAAGACTTGAACCTCCAACTTCTTAGGGATTGTTTGGTGTATAATAATATATGATAATGAGCTGGATAGTAAAATGATATGATAACTAGAATAGAGATTTGTACCAAAAAAAGCTATAGAATAGAGATTAATCATATCATGTGTTTTTGGTACATACATTATAGGAAAGAGGATATCATTATTTTATGGTATTAGAGTTCGGTGTATATTTGTTATTGACATGATAATCTTATATTATATTTAAAAGACAAAAATAACCAAAATCTGTTTCTTTTTTTAATATTCAATCATCGATTAAGGAATAATTTACGTCAAAAAAGTAAAAAAATCGGGTTTCAGTAATCGGATAAAGAAAATAATTCTAATAATAACATGGAGAACTACTTCAATCATGGATTAAGGATTAATAATAATTCAATACTAACAATTAGGTATCAATCAAAGATGATGATGATGATCAGATTTACCCATAGAAGCAATTGGGTTTTCCGATTAAGAAGCAACGATGATGATATGCGATTAAGACAATTGCTTCAATTCCTTAGTATTCAATCAGTGTAAATTGAAGCAATTGGGTTTCTGTAATCAACTAAGGATTAAAAAAAAGGTGAAAATCGTGTGTTGCAATTGTATCATTAATCAATTATTAAAAATAAAAAGTTGAAAATTTGTTTTGAAACTGGGTTTCAGATGAGAGGGGAAAGAGGTTGGAGGCAACAACAACAGGCAGTAGTATGGTGGGAGTTCAGTGATGGGTTTAAAATATCCTATCATGTTAACCCACAAAAAACTACTGTTTAAAATTACAAGGAGAAAGATATGATTAAAACTACGGGTTAAAAATTAAGTCTGATGGGTTCAATATCATATCATATTGATGCACCTAACAACAGATTTAGATAGAATATGATAGTTTTATCGAGTAAATACGCAATTACAAATTGTAAGTTTCGTCAATTACTCTCTTGAAATTAACAAAACTTCAATTACCCTCCTGAAATTGCATAACGTTAATCAATTTACCCCCTCTGTCAAATTATTTTGTTAGCCAACGTGACGTTTTGCAAATACCCCCCTGAAGTTTTATACTTATATGCAAAATGCCCCCGAACTTGAAAATTTATATATTTTTTTTCTTATACTTGACTCAATAGATATTAAAGGCAAACAATTAACAGTTAGCTTTAATATTTAAGTTATTTAAGACGCATTCTCTGAATTATCATGATAGAAACTGGTATCAAACATAGAAATATTAGAGAAATAACTTACTTTTATTGATGATACAATAGGAATAACATGAATAGCTCTAATGAGTATTTTAAACGGCTTCTTTTTCTATCAAAACAATGTTGAATTGAAATTCTTTTTGGAATTCTAGTTTATGACTCCTAACATAGGTGTCAAACACATCAATATTGTGAAATAATGTTAGGCTCCATAGGGTAATTCTTATGTTGATTGTCACGTGCTCATTGTATTCACAAACAAAGTATTATTGAGTTTGGACTTCCATATCTAATAAAGTATAAAAAAAGTGGTTATGGACTAGTATATTGTTTTGCTTTTTGTTATCTAAAATATTGGATTATAATAAAAGATCCAAATTGTTAATTGTAAATATTGTAGAGTTTAAATTATTAAAATTAACTGTTAATTATTTGCTTTAATATCTTGAGTCAAGGATAATTTTCAAGTTTGGGGAGCATTTTGCACATAAGTGCAAAACTTTAGAGGGTATTTGCAAAACGTCATGTTGACAAACAAAAAAATTTGATAGAGGGGGTAAATAGATTAACGTTGTGCAATTTTAAGGGGTAATTGAAGTTTTGTTAATTTCAAGGAGATAATAATTGATGAAACTTACAATTTCAGGGGGTAATTACCTATTTACTCTAGTTTTATCATATCATGTTTCTCTATCACCAAACGGGTCCTTAACCCCAGCTCAAACTAGTTAGCTTTCCAACCAACAAGTATCAAATTAAAAGTGATCTGCACTTATAAAAGTGATCTGACTTGTTAAACCATGAGACAAATGTATCCATCCAATTAATTAATGAGACATCTCTTCAGCTAAATAGATTCTATTCGTTGAAATTAACAGGATCCGGTAAACCTTTTTAAGGCAATTATTTCCTTTAATAAAATAATAATAAAGGTAATTGTTGTATATAATATTGGGGATGATTATCCAAATACTAGTTCTAAATTGTGTACAACTATCCAAACAAATGAAACAAAACAGAGGATATGCAACTGACCTCGCATGATATAATTACATAAACATTAAAATAAAAAAAACATGGCGGTCAAGCTATCTACAAACAGTGAATCCAAACATGCATTAAGCAAAACACTAAGACCACATAAATCAATAAAAAAGCATCTTTAGCACACAATAAGATCAAATAAAAATGAAGTTCTAATGCAAGCATAATTAAACAGTCTTCCAATCACACTTCATCAATCTTCAAATGCTCAGGCAACTTAAATCCCTTCCTAAGCCTCGAAAGCATACATGTACATGTTATCTTAATAACGGTCACACATCTTTTGCAGATTACTAGTCATGGTTGCTGAAAAGAACAGGTTTTGCCGGTTTTCTGGTAAGCACTGGAAGATCACTTTCAATTCCTCCTGAAAACCAACATCCAAGAGTTGGTCTGCTTCATCCAAGACAAGAAACTGCAGAAGCAAGTGTCAGTCAGGTACAGCATAATCATATTAATGTTCGTTTAATCTATCTAGAATGTTTTAAAACAAAGCAATGCTGCATAAAAATTTATAGGAATACTTGATCATACCGGTACAGTATCCAATCCAATTTTGAGCAGAAACAAAATATTCACCAAATTCATCATTATCATTATTACCTTAGTGGCAGCGAAAATAGGAGCGATTTCAGGATTATCCTGAAGCATAACTTTGAGCCTCTCTGGAGTGGCAATAACAAGGTTAGGCCTGGCTACCAATTGTTTTGCCTGTATACGTTTGTCTAAACCACCCACAACCACTGTAAGGATGAGGCAGAGCGAGGACCCAAGGATCCAAAACTGGTGAGCCAGCTGAACCGCAAGCTCGCGGGTGGGCGTCAGTACAAGAGCAAACACACCAAAAGGAGTCTCACCGAGGCGTTGAAGAATAGGAAGCGCAAAAGCTGCTGTTTTACCACTACCAGTTTTATCAATTCCAATTACATGATGGCCTTCTAGAATCTTTGGAATGCAGTGTCGTTGCACGGGCCATGGAGATTGCATCCCGAGTTTATCGCAACCCTGCACCATCCATTCCGAGAGTCCGAGATCTGAAAACGACATGTGTCTGAAGTTTCCAGCGTTATCACAGTCCGTTGTATTGCAATAGCTAGCTGCTGAGAAAAAATAATTACCAGGCATAATAAAAAATAAAAGAAGTAAGCTGTTACGGTTGACCAGGAAGGAAGAAAGGGAAAGGAGAGAGTGCGACTCACTGGTTATGGGAGAAATCCATGTGCGGCTGCCAGGTTTAGAATCCATTTCACAGAGTTCTACAGTCGGGGACTGAAAACAATGACAATTTTAAAATTATAAATAAAAACTGAACATAGATACAATTCTAAATCCCCCTGGTAAAGGGCACCCATTTATTAAAACACAAAGGAATGACCAACTATGGAGTAATTCTGTAAAAAAGGAAAAACGATGAAGTAATTAAAATCTAAACTCTTAATTTTTACAATCAAATTTATAAATCAAACACATTTGATCAAATTTATGAATCAGTATTCACTTGAGAGATGTCAACTCCAATTGTGTTAATGTTACCTATTCCTTATATACCCATTAAGGAAGAGGGAAATACTAATTCTAAATTTTGCATGACCATCCAAACATATGAAGCATAACAGAGGATATACAACAAACCTAAAATGAGAGAATTACATAAACAGTAAAATAAAAACATGGAGGGCATGCTTTACATGCCGAGAAAACATGCCAAAATCAATTTTAAGTCTTTAAAATCACTTTTGGCTACTTCCCAAAATTGAATCCAAACACTAAGACCACATAAATTAAGGGAAATGTGGTAATGCAAACATAATTAAACAGTGTTGGAATCATACTTCATCAATCTTCAAATGCTCAAGCAACTTCAGCCCTTCACAAGCCTCAAAGGCATACATGTTATCTCGATAACAGTCACACATCTTTTTCAGATTACTAGTCATGGTTTCTGAAAAGAAGAGGTTTTGCCGGTTTTGTGGTAAGCACTGGACGATAACATTCAATTCATCCCGAAAAGCAACATCCAGAAGTTGGTCTGCTTCGTCCAAAACAAGAAACTGCAGAAACAAGGGTAGCCATAATAAAGTTAATGTTTTAAAACAAAGGAATGCTGCTTAACAGCTAATAATACTTAATAATTAATACAAGTACAGTATTCTATTCTATCCAAATTCATGATTATCATTATTACCTTAGTGGTAGCGAAAATAGTAGCGATTTCAGGATTATCCAGAAGCAAAACTCTGAGCCTCTCTGGAGTGGCGATAACAAGGTGAGGACTGGCTACCAATTGTTTTGCCTGGCTAGGACTGTCATAATCACCCACAACCACCGTAAGTCTGGGGCTGAGCGAGGATCCAAGGGCCAAAAACTGGTCTGCCAGCTGAATCGCAAGCTCGCGCGTGGGCGTCAGCACGAGAGCAAACACAAACAAACCGAAAGGTTTCGGATGCTCGACGAGGCGTTGAAGAATAGGAAGCGCAAAAGCTGCCGTTTTACCACTACCAGTCTCATCGATTCCAACTACATGACGGCCTTCTAGAACCTTAGGAATGCAGTGTTGTTGCACGTGCCGCGGCGTTTGCAGCCCGAGTTTCATGCAATGCTGCACCATCCATTCCGAGAGTCCGAGATCGGAAAAAGACATGGCTTCGGGGTTTCCATTTCTATCACCGTCCATTTTGTTGCAATCATAAAATTATTATTCTCTAAGTGGCAGGATGAATAATAAATAATAAAAGGATAAGGAAGCTGCTACGGTTACAGTAAAGGAAGAGTATAATTCTAGGGTTTATCAAAGAGAACAGGGAAAGGGGGTGGGCCGAGAACAAGGAAGGGGTTTTAATCACAACCGTTAATCTGTTTCATCAAATTAATTTTTTTAGATGTCAATTAATTGTTTTTAGGGAAGATTTCTATTAATATTAAATTTCCCTTTCAAAAAACTAAGTATTTAACTTAATCTTTTTTGACAAATATTAACTTACTTAATATATTATGTTATAATATTTTTTGAAAATTTATTTTATATTTAATCTCATTTAAATGATAACGGATAGCATATAAAGAAAATAACATCTTTTGGCTCTTATAGACTTACATTTTTATAAAATTTATTTTATATTTAATCTCGTTTAAATCAATATATATATATATATATATATATATATATATATATATATATGAAGAAAATAGCATCTTTTGGCTTTTATGGACTGACATTTTTTTTTCCATAATTACATTCAACTTTCAATACAAATAACACTTATAACAAATAACACTCAACATCAGGTGTGTGCCACCTAACCACCACGGTTAGGAGATCTTTTGATACAAGGAGTCAAACACCTTTATATATATATGGGTTTTAACACTTATATGTTGATGAATATCCATTTTTTCATTCAATGTGAAGTTCAAACTTACTTGACACACCAACATAAAGCTCATAGAGAAAATAACAAAGGTAACACTAATACATTGGCCTTAAGAATGTGAAAAATCAAAAGCTAACGAGTGTAGCTTTATCCAAAACACACGTTTGATGCCTACTGCGATTTTTTACCGCAAAACCAAACACATGCTAATACATGACGCCAAACCAAACACATGCTAAGACATGTTGCTTATCACCTCATGTTGATGTTCATGAAGGGGAAACAATGGCTCTAAATAAATTTTGCTTGTGGATGTTGGAATTAAATGTTACAAATTAAAATTGTGTTGGAAGTTAAGTTCATGGTTGATAGTTTCCATTCTTGGGTTATTTTTTCAAGTTTGACACTATTTTAGACGATTATAGAATCTTAATTAGTCTTTAATTTAAAAATTCTTGTTCTCTACTCCACCAATTTCAAAATGAGTGTCATTTTAGCTAAACAATTTGTTTTAAAATAAATATAATTTTTTATTTCCATTGCATACACTACTACAAAACATTATTTTTACTTTGCATTTATGATAATGGAAAAGACACCGATAGTTGATAGGGATAATTTGGTAAAGCGGCTATTCTCTTTTTTCTAATCATTGTATTTCTTACTATATGTATAAAGACCTTAAAACGACATTCATCACACTTTTGCAAAGGTCATATTACACTTAGCCCCCAATTTTATCATTATATTCTAATATTTATTAAACCTTTTATTATTGAAGAAATGAAATAATTGTTTTCCATTAGATTCTACAAACCCCTCATCAGTGAAAGTAATCCCTTTTATTTACTTTTTAACTTCACTGTACATGCACAAATTAACTAATGATAAATAACTGTGTTAGAATTGAAAGCAAAACTAGTTAAAACTCAAAGACCTGCTCCATTGATCTTTCAAATTCTCACAATAGCTATGGTCTGTACTACTACATGATGTACTGTCATCATCAACACCAAGTAATGCAAGAGTTAGGTGTAACTCTGTACTTGAATTTGGATACACTTCATCATCAATGTTTTCTTCATTTTCTGAATACTCATTGAACCAATATTCATCTTCATTGTTCCCTTTTAGGATCTTCAATATCTGTACAAAGGAATGATAAACTTTAGGAGCTGAAGGTTTTCAAAATATATAATTGGTAATGTGACTTCATATTTAGAATTTGACAACTTCATTGTCATTTATTATTAGATTTAATTGGTATTTAAATAAACAAGTTTTTCATATCCATCACTGCAATTAAATTATTGGATGCATGTGTAAAAAAAATTATTACCTGATTAAATTTAGGACGAAGTCTAGCAGCCCGTGCGATGCATAAAGATGCTGCCAAAACCATTCTTTTCATTTGGGTCTCATCAAACTTCCCTTCTAATTTTGGATCCAACAAACCTTTAATATCCCCACTCTCTATTATTGGTTTTGCCTGAAAATAAAATCATTTTTCATCATTCAAATTTTACATATTCTACAATAAAACCATATTTATCAATATTTCAAAAAACAAACCCGATAGTTGAAATCACAATTTCGTATCAGTTTGAACAATATTAAACAATTGAATCATGACTCGGAGATTTTTCCGGTTCAATATCTGATTTAGTTTTTAAGACATTGATGCTTATGTCGAATATAATTCCTATTAGTCAAAATTTATTCTAATTGAAGTTTAGGTCTTACCCAAGCTACCAAGCTCTCCTGTCCTTTGCAAGGTTCGGAGCTGATCGGTTCCCTACCTGATATTAGTTCAAGTAGTACTACACCAAAGGCATAGACATCTATCTTGTCACTAACTTTTCCATACATGAAGTATTCAGGAGCAAGATAACCAAATGTTCCTACTACATCTTCTTGTGTCAAAAAGGATGTTGTTGTTGGTCCCCATATTGCAAGTCCAAAATCAGACAACTGCAACAAAATGGACAAAATTATCGTTCATGAGTGATAAAATCAATTTTCTACACAATGTTTTACTTTGATCCTGAAAGTTGTATCAACCAAATTTAGTCTCGACAACTTTCAAAAAGTTGTAAGATGTCTAAATTTGGTTGTCCAAAAATCATTTCTCTTTACAAATAGTTATTTCAATGCTAATGATGTCAAAAAAATTGATTACTTGTGGCTCAAGCTCCTTGGAAAGAAGAATGTTTGAAGACTTGACATCTCTATGTATGACATGCTTCGAAGCTTCTGTGTGTAGGTAATCAAGGGCCTCAGCTACTCCAACAGCTACATTGAATCTCACTTCCCATGACAAAGGAGATCCATCCTTGCTTTTTCCTGCATCCATTTATAAATTCATATAAGCATCTTTTCCATTTACAACAATTTATATGATGGTTGAAAAGTGAAAACAGAAAATGCACTCAAACTGTTACCATGTAGATTTTCCTCTAAGCTTCCTTTAGGGAAATACTCATAAACAGATATTAAAGTATTGTTCTCTATGCAAATTCCAAGTAGTTGAGTAATGTTTTTGTGCTTCAATGAGGATATTATTTCCATCTCAAAGGCAAAATCTTTCCATGCTTCTTTTGATGATCGCAATACTTTAACTGCAATTGGTTTTCCATCAGAAAGAATTCCTTTGTACACACGGTTGCTTCCTCCTTTCCCAATCAAATTTTCTGCAATGAAACACAAGATTATATTGTATTATAATATTAATAAAACACAGTCTGCTTATCTACGTTACATCATATGACATAGTCTTCATCTATCTTTTATCAACCGATTGCACGAGTACGATATGCTAGTTTATTTAAAAAACGAGGAAAATGATATTAAGAATCACAGTTCCGACCTGCAGAAAATTGACTGGTACAAGACTTGAGAGCCTCAAGGCTGAGCCACTTGCAATTGAGTGAATTTACATTTAATATCCCTTCTAGGCCTTTTGGGAGTACAACTGATGCAGGTAAATGATTTTTTAAGCTCTCATCCTCAAGAAGGTCACTTATGCTCCTTTCGAATGGATTTTCGTCTGAGGAAGATGATTGAGGACTACTATGCGGTGAACGATCTGGTAAGTTCATTACCCATTGTACTACCGAAATACCCCTTCCATGCTGACTTTGTGAGATGTCTGAATTCGATTTGCGAAGTAGAGGCCATCCAAGCTTCTGCTTAGAAGGATCGTCTGCAAACATGGATATCGATCGTGACTTGTGCCTTTCTGATCCATCAAATGTTTCTTCTTTCGATTCCTCGGTGTTTTGGTGTGGTGATTTCTCACTCAGGTTATCTATGCTTGTTAAGCTTGGCCTTGGATCCAATATAAGACTACCTGCCACGAATGGAAACAAAACTTTACGATACTTTCTTTATCCAATGACTCACTATTTGAGACTAATATTTGGAGCATGTTTGAATTTAAGAGATGTCCATAAACTCTTGAAGATAGTTTATAAAAACAACGTATAGTTTATATGAAAAATTTTAACTTTATTTTATCTTTTGTCGTAGAAATAACTTATACACAAGCACTTATATAATAGACGCTTGTGCTATAAGCGATGAATTAAAATGTTTATCCAATCATGGCCTTAGCCTAATTAAGGGCACAAATATGAACCTGGTGGTCGTTTACTGTTGCACCTCCCGAAGACGATTCTTGAATCTTGGATGGCTAGAACATTGGTGGTGGGTGGAAGACGTTTGGCGCAATATTTAGCTGTAGCAGCTTTACCCCTGCAATTGAAACATGTTTTGAGTCTTCCAAATTAACTCAACTAGGCAAAACAAGCCATAAAAACCTTTTTTTTTTTTTTGAAATACAATACAATCTCCACATACCCTACCACTAGAGCCAAAGCACTCTGGTTTTTTGCTTCTCTAACAAGAATGTTTTTAATGGACTTCCCTGTTATGATTTGACTAGAAAGAGCAACCTAAAAATCCAAACAAACAACATAAATTTCCCAACCCCATTATTGAAAAGAAAAATAATAAGGTGGAAAAAATGTTTATCTATGTATGCATGCGTGTACCTTTTTCACATCACACAAGCCTTCATAGACCTCTAAATATCCATCTATTAGGCTCTTGTTTTTAGAAACATAATCTGCATTGAAGTAACTTATTTCACTACTAAGAAGCACAAAATTTTACTATACATAAAGGGAAAACGAATCATAGTAAGTTTGACCGAATTACAGCGAATCATCGGGTTATGCAAAAGCAACGATGATTCGCAGTAATTCTATCAAACTGACAGTGATATCAAACATGCACATAAAAGTTGTGAAATTAATTACCTGAACTTTTAGTTTTAACTACGTGAACAGCAATAACACAATCACCAGGTTCAGCAACTTTAACAATAGCCCAATTGAGAAGCTGTCTACTATGGCTATCTATTCTAATCCCAACCAACACAAACCTCTTTTCAACTGTCATTGTGTTATGTTCAATCACCAAAACTCATTCTCTGCAAAACATAACTACTGTTATGTTTGAAACTTCAATCTAACACATGGAAATACTATTTTTGTGAATGTTAATAAGACATATTTATGGTGAGGGAGAGAAAGAGATGGGTGAAAAGGACATTGAAAATGAAAATCACATGACCTATTGAATGTAAATAACATAGCATTAAAGTATTGTAGAATAAGACAAGAAAAGACAAATAAGAAAAAAAGGTACCTAAATGTTGTAAGAAGACAACATGCATGCTTTTTAACTGAATGTACCGCATAATTGCATCAGCAATTCTACCTGCTTCAACTAAATTAATTTATCTTGAATACAACAACGAAGAGACAAATCATGTTTTGAATATGTGTGTTGTTAAATTGTTACATTAAACAAGATGTTAAAATTGGAAAGTAATGAAAAAAAATGAAGACAAAGGAAGTGTCGGTAATGAAAAAACATTGCCGCGAAAAGCAAGGATAACGAATTGTGTAGATTTTGTTTGATTGATTCATGTTTTTGTTTGTACAATGTTTGGTTTTATTGTTTGATTATAACATCTGTAACATTAACCGCAAGTGAATATTTGTTAGTAGAGTGTGACCGGACATTTTTGCGGAAACCCTTAAATCAGTTCATGTTATATGAATGAACGGATGAAACACTATCTAACGAATATCACGGGTTCACAAACCATTGCGTTAGATTTCACCTCATTGCTTCCAATGCATCATTTTGTTTGCAAGGTAATTAGTTAGCATGTGTTGGAATTTTTTTAATTATTTATTTTAAAGTATTATTATATTTATTAAACTATTATAATTAATTGGTTAGTTTCTCTTTTGACTAAGTATACTACACATTTCCTATTACTCCTACTCAAGCGTTATATTAATTTATTATCATTGTAATTACTTAGTAAATCCTTATTACCACGTCTTTAAGGTTTTCCAACATTATTTTCTACCTATATTGATCATCTTTAAGAGCCAACATCCAATTTGATCTCTCCAAATTTTCTTTGATCCATTTATTCTCCAAGAAAAAATAATATTCAAATTAATCACTAATATTTTTATATAGAGGACAAATTAGTTTGTTCCTGATCCATTATAACAAGTGAATTAGTTTATATAAAAATATCAAGAGTAGTTTTGGATATTGTTTTTCATGGAAAACTAAACTGCACCTAGAAAAAAAAAATTGTGAATGACGAACTTGGATTTTTCACTATTTCTTATTGAGTAACTAATGCTAATAATTCTTTTTTTGGCAAGAATAGTGATCATTAAAAAATGTTTAATTTATTGTACTAAAAAAAGTTAAGTATATATCAAAGAAAAATGCTAAAAGAGTAAAGAGTGCTTTAGGATATTTAATAAGAAAATTAAAATAGAAATATTCTCTTGAAAAATAGTGAGAAACTATATATTTAACATTTTAAGTGTTTAAAAGTCGTTGTTTACAATGTAAAATTTTGATTTTTTGTTTTCTTAACAAGTGTTTTGTTAGTAAGACCCTATTAGGCTTCACGAATACACTTGTTAACGGTAATTCATAATTGTATGATGATATTCGTTTTGTCAATTATGTGGTTGAAAATTCAAATAGGATAAACACAAGTAATAATATATTTATCTTTTCTATAATATTCGTTTTGTCAATTATTCGTTTAGGATTTTAAAGATAATGACTATCCAACCGCTTCATAAAGTTGATAATTTGAAGAAGAAGAATACAACCGAAACAAACTTCATGATAAAAGTTGTTTTGCACTGACTTATAAAGATTAATATTTTACCAAAGAGAAGAGTTTAACTAATAGCTTGTGGAGAAGATAGGATTCTCTAGAGTTGGGGGCCTAATTCTAAATCTATAACTCATTCCTAGCGGAATAATTAAAATTTTAGGCAAAATGTCCCCTACAATTTACAAGCATGACAAGCAAAATACTCTAAAATTTCATACTTTATTAGTGCAAAATGCTCCTTGCAAAAATTGTTAGGTAGTTTTCATTTCTTTTATGACGTGAGTGTAATTGAATGCATGTGATGTGTAAAAAACAAGTTGTAAATTTCTTTTTAAATAGTAGTGTGAATTTCTTTATAGAACCAAACAAACGAAAAGGACTAGATACCTTAAAGTATAGTATGCTTTATAGCAGCCACCGCTCAACAAGAATGCAACAGTTGAAGAGATTCCGTGTAACAAATGAAAAGGTCACTTTGAACATGTTTGTTTAATAAGGTTGATTGGCAATAAAATCAAAGTTGAACACGTTAAAAAATCATATTCTATTACAACCCTCATTAATCTAAATCCTAAAGTATTACCTTTCAGCTTTCAGGTTCAATACATGCCATTTTTCTTTGGTGAAAAAAGAGACTTATAATCTTTTGCATTATCTGATATTAGGTACAACAGAAAATGTACGTTTTTGTTTGGTTTGTTGTGACTATAGTCTAGCCTTTTTTCTTATTGATTTGTCGAATAAACGGTGATGTATACGTCATAAAAATAGAAAATAAAAGCATTGTATAGTTGAATCCACTAATGTCATAGTTCCATCAGTTTTTTTTCCTCTAAAATTAGATGTGATCCGGGCACAATTGCAGAGACTAATATCTTGAGTCTAAGAATTAAAATGAACAATGAACTTTTAAGAGTTTTTAAGTGAGGTTGCCACATGTCCATACTCGAATTCGAATCCAAAACTTTGATTAAATTAAAAAAAAGAATATGTCATCTTGAGTTTTTTTAAAAAAAATTATATTCCTTTTAAAAAAAAATGAAGGAAAATTAAGAAGAATAAAATTAAAAAATATAAACATCAAGCAGTTGAAGCCTCACAATCGCAAGAGTTCCCCACAGGGCTGTAGAACAGTGAATATACAATCAGGTACATCACATGATGAGAATGATGTTATATATGGCCTACTCAACTACGTCTTTTTGGAGTATTATTTGTTGGAAGAATATTGATGGGATGAGCATTATTATTATTTTTTAAATAACGCCAACAATAAAAATGCTTTCATCAAGAAAATCCATGCAGGAATCCCTAGAAAAAAATAATCCTTTCAAAGTAAATACATCATTTTAGAACACCTTCATTCTTGATAAAATTCATTAGTTGAAATACAACTTTTAGTACATAAGTAAATACATCATCTTTAAAATAAAAAAGTAAAATAAACCATGACATATTAACCTATATGTTAAGTTTATAACACAAGTAAGTGATAGCGAATAAACCATTCTTTGGGTGCCATTCTTTTAAGGCAATTTTTGGTTGATGCTATTTTTTGAAGCATTGATGTTCATCCTTTTAAAGTTGTTGCATTTTTGCAGTTGAATTGAATGTGACCCATTCCTCAATTTGTAGTTGTCCATGTGAGATCCTTCAAATTGTTGCATTTACCATAACCAAATTAGGTCTCTATTTAGAATATCTATAATGGAGAATTTCTTTTTAGGATATTTAAATGTGTCTCATCATTTATTTACATTTTTTTAATAATATTTATTAATTAAACACTTAATCACTCAAACCCAACTCTTCACAAATATTTCTTACATTAACCCACCAATAACGTTTTATCATTACGTTTCAAAATTTTAACAATAAAATGATGTGGGACCATTGTTGAAGGTGTGGTGTATGCTGCAGTTAAGACCCTCGCAGATTGGGACATGGATACATAGGGTCGGCCCTAGCCAAGTGCAACAAGGCACTTGGCAGAGGGCCTCACACTAATAGGGGTCTCAGAATTTTAAAAAAAGGAAGAAAAAAACTTGTAACTACGGACAGAATCCGTCACTAAATGTAATTATTCCTTAGGTAAAAGTATGGAAGACAACAATTTTGGTGTCAGTTGGGAATTGTCCATAAGTAAAGGTCTATCTATCTGTAGGTGAAAGTCATGTTTGATCCATTGCTCATATTTTTAACTACAGCTTAATTGTCTATCACTATAAATAGTGTTGAATTTTTTTTTCAATTCTTTTTAAATGAAAATTGTCAAGTATGTAACCGGACCTCCGAATTGTCAGAGATGACCCTGTATAACACATTTACTATATGGACGCAGTAAATGATCTGCACGGTTCGATCTGAAGTGAATAGTCAAGATCTCGCTTTGTGAAACTGTTGAAATCCATGCTGTGAATTTACAACCGTTGGATCACATATTGATGGTCGATATTTATTACTATGGCCAACTGTGTGAATTTGTTTCTACAGCAAGAAAATTGTTGTTCACACTTCAATGTTGGCTAAGAAAAACCAGTATTTTACAAAAATAACCCCATCAACAGTTAACTACCGATGAACTAAACCGGCGGTAGTTAACTATTGATGTGGTTATTTTCCATCGGCCGTTAACTGCCGCGGAGTTTCAAACCTGAAATTTTTCAATTGTTAGTGGTGGAGGAGCATTTACTAACCAATTGTTTCAAAAAGAACAACAAGAAATTTCATTACTGTTTGATAACATATTAACAATACTAATGTGTCTACGATGAATAATGATATTGGAATGTTTAGCCATGGATTGATGAAGAATGTGGCACAAGAGGTTAGTAATTGTTCAAATTTGATACATGGAAGTGATGTGGCAACAGTTCATGATTTCTTGGGAATTGGTGGTTCAAGCTCAAGTTTGCATGAACCACAACAACAGGGATTGGAACTTTGGAAGCATTAAGTCAACAGAGGATGGAAATTATGAATAATTTCCATCAACACCATCTTCCACATTAGGATTCAGCAATGATAAATCAATTTGGGATGTTTGAGTGGTGAAGAAAAATCATGTTTATTTTAGTTGAATTTTTTTCGAAGTTGCAAATTCGAAAGCCTGTGATTCTAGTTACAGGAATTGTCACCTTTTATTTATCATAGAAAATTTCAGGTTTGAAGCTCCGCGGCTGCCGATGGAAAATAACCACATTGGTAGTTAACTACCGCCAGTTTAGTTCATCGGTAGTTAACTGCTGATGGGGTTGTTTCTTAGCCAACATTGAAGTATGAACAACAATTTCCTACAGCAAATCCAGGTCCTCTCGACTGGGCCTTTGCTCGGTAGAGTTTTTGCGTCAGAGGTGTTTTTGGGCCTTGTAAGTGTCGTGCACGGACTTTAATGAATTAGGATCGTGGGTTTAACTGAAAATCGAAGTTGTCTGAGGCCAAATTCTACTTCCCCTTCTTTGGAAATATATCAGTGTTCATAGGTTTGATATATTATGTTAGGGGTCGCATATGCCACAAACGAGTTCTCTCATAATTCAGATACGTAACATATAGAACCTGTAAGATTGGGAGCATAGCTAGAGAATCAAAGCATATATTCATTTTTCGCAAAAGGCTTTAAGAATCACCCCAGTGCCTATATATGCACTTTGTCAAATTGTGGAACTTTGCTTTGATGTAATTAGAATATGAAGAAAGGATCGATTGCATGATCGATGAGAGGGGAGACAGAGAAAGTCTTTAAGATTGTTCATGGCGCAAGTTATAATAGTTTGCATTTTACATGCATATTTGACGAGTATGTAAAGGCAATAGTTTCCAAAGTAAACTTTGTCTAATGTAAACAAGCAAATTAGTATTGCACCATGCACAAACTTATTTTTTACCATTGGATCTATAAATCTCATCATTTTTCGTTTAATTGAAAAGTAAAATTTATTGATTCAATGGTAGAAACAACTTTGTGTATAATGCAAGACATATGTCCCTTGTACGCTATAAACATGACCTCTAAAGTAACATATGCTAATAAAAGTAAAGAAGCAAAAATTCATAAAGAAAAAAAATAGTACTTATCTACTGGTACTCTTCAAGTCTGCATGATAATTGGAACCAATAGCATTAGTTTCACTCATTTGGTGATTGCACCTCCTCTACTGACATCCTTTGCCAAGTTAAGAGAGATTGAGGATCAGGTGGAAGGTGTTGAGGAACTTCATCGCCTTCAAGCATATCTATCACTTCCTTCATTGAGGGACGATCATCTGGTTTCATTTGTATGCATTTCAACGCAATCACAATCATCTTCATTGCAATTTTCTTTTCCTCCTCTGTGCCATTGTTTGTATCTATTGTTCCTCAAATTGATCATAAACCCATCTAGCAAAGTAGTCTTGCCAATAATTCTCTATGTAATTTTTGTTCTTTTTTCTACCTGCCATTTCCATTAGCATCATTCCAAAACTATAAACATCAGCTTTGTGAGAGATGCTTCCGATGTTCTTGTATAACAACTCAGGAGCCATGTATCCCATTGTTCCTCTCGCAGCTGTTAAAGTTAAAATACTTTGATCTGTTCGGTACAACTTCGCCGAACCAAAGTCTGATATCTTCGGATCAAAATTCTCATCAATAAGAATGTTATGAGGTTTTATATCAAAGTGTATAATTTGCATGTCACAACCTTGATGTAAGTATTGAATTCCACGGGAAATTCCAAGAGAAATGTCGTAGATTTTCTGGTAGCTTAACGACGACAAGTGTCCTTGCTCTTGTGAAAACGTGTGTTTATCAAGAGAACCATTAGGCATGAACTCGTAAACGAGAGCTTGCTTTGTTCTTTCGGCACAAAATCCAACCAGTTGCACCACATTGACATGACGAATTCTTCCAATGGTTGCAACTTCATTGATGAAGTCTTGTCCATTGGTTTTAGACTTAGTCAATACCTTAACAGCTACTTTGCGTTTGCTTCGTAGGACTCTTTCATAGACTGAACCGTAGCCTCCTTCACCCAACTTATGTTTGAAATGTTTGGTCATAGTTTTAATTTGAGAGTAAGAGTACCTTATGGGCATGAAATTGTTGTGACTCTGAATAAAATCTTCAACCGTGTCATCTATAGATAAATGTTTTTTTCTCCATTTACGTATCAAGAACGCAACCACAATGGATGACCCAAAAACAAATTTTCCAACAATCCACAATGCCACTGTGCAAATAAATCAATTATTAATAAACATATTTATTATCCTAATAATCCACGATGAAATATATTACAATACTACTAGTTTGTTGATCATCCACATAGAATGTTGAATATCCTACTGAATTTCTGGTAAGTTATAATGCAGTGGTGTTTCAGGAGACAAAGTAATGCATATATATAACTAGCCATAAATACCTTGGCGGCTATTTCTCAATTGTATTCCTACCAAAGATAATTTGTTCAAAATGGGGTGCTTGGAGGAAAATTTAAAATTGTTATGTGACAAAATTAAGCTTCATTCTTACTCGTGTTGAAAGTGAGATACTCAACTTTCGTTTTTGACTACCAATATTGACGGCTTAAAAAAAAGTCAAATATAATCTAAAAGTTACGATTGATTGACAATGCAAAATCTTTTTACGATTTTTTTTTTACTTAAAGCTCAATAATAATTTGAAATAAATACTTGGTTAAATAGTACATACAGTATTGCTTTTCTCTTAAAAAAAGTAGTATGAATTTTTGAAAAAGGATTGTGATTTATGTCTTGGAACACAAGGTTGGAGGGAGAGACAAAAAACTGTGAAGAGTTATTTTTTTTTTACTTACACAAGTAGGTTAGATAGACAACAGCATCCAAGAGAATGGTGCGGAACGACAATTGTTTCCCCATCCATTCCCAATCCACGCCATTGTCTTTGTCACTGTCTTGCTGCTGCTGTTCACAGCGTGTTGGTCGCCAACGAACCTCAATTCCGTTCACATACTCACTGTGAACCTCTGGATACCCACACTTTCTGCTATTACATATCACTCTCTTATTATCCCATCCACTCATCATTACCTTCATCTCTACTCTGCATGACTCTACTATGTTACTCACATCTTCATCCCTGTCAACCAAATATGAATAGTATTTCTTTTCCTCACCACCACACCTCTCTGAAGAAATATCCCAATATATGCCTTTTAAATGATCTACCGGTTTTTCACATCTCACAACAGTTAATGACCGGACATGTGGTTTGTTTGAGAAGGTAAAGAAGGAGATTTTTTCATACGGAAGAGAAAAGGAATTAATGATAGGGCAGATATTATGAGGACTAACTCCGGTGATGATGTAACAAAATGAAGAGGATGATGATGAATTAGAAGCTATAATGGCGTCGGCTTGATGTTTGCCATAGTTGAAATACACTACTGATTTTTTGTTTTCACATGTTACTTGGAAACTGGGATTGGCACACCGCGCTCCAAATTTAACAAATGAAGATTCGTTGAATATCATTCCGCAGGAGTGATGAATGAAGCTTATATAATCGAACGGCCAAGAGGAAAGCATCAACATCAATATTACAATGGAAGCGAAGATGGTTAGTCCACCGTATGACATAGCCATTTTGATTTTCTTTTCTGGAGGTTGGTTGGTTGGGGAAAGATAGACCTTGTTTGCAATTTTCGGTATCTGCTCGACTCAGTCAGTCATGGCTGGCTGGACTAATTCATTTCACTCACAGGCCACAGCTGACTTCAAGTCAACTACCCACCCAATAATGCTTCACGGGTCCTATTCTCATTTGTATGGTTCTGCCTGCGGATCCATCTTGGACCCCATGCTATGGGCCGGGTATAGGTCAGTTCCAAGAACCAATTGGAGACAAAAGGTGTCTCAAGCCGTGACCCGGTAAAAGGAAGGGATGGGTCCCATTTGTTAGTGAGGACAAAGGTTGCTGGTTTTATTTTGCTTACTTCCCTCATAAATCGTAATCTCTCAATTAGTAATCAATGAATTGAAAAGAAACTTCTTAGAACATATAGTTACAGCTACATTAGTGAAATAAAGCCGCCTCACTTTGTCCGGTGAAACTAGTAACTTGCTGAGAAGAAACTTCGACAGGAACTTGTTGTGTGTCTGGATTACTTGGTTCTACTTGCCTTTTCTCATTACCTCTGGAGCAACTAGAACCCAAAGCCACACATATATCAGTAGTGGTAGTTACCAATTTTTCTTATTTGCATTTGTTGACTTGGGATTAACTCTAGATTGTCATTGTATGGACCGTCTTTATTGAACCTACACCTCATCAAGTATTATCGAGTTAAGGTTTAAAAAAATATTCTGGTCTAACATTAGGATCAGGGGAGGGACACACAACGCGACCTAACTCGTCTTTTATACAGCCATTTTAAATTTTGGACACAAATTAAGAAGTACTACTATATATTAATTAGGGATATATCTAGAAAAAATATTAAAATGTATCTAGTAACTAGCAATGAGACTTATATTTAGTGATATAATGTTTTTCCCAAAGAACCTTTTTTTTCAAACAGAAGTGTGAATCAGTCATGCTCATGGTCAACGCAAAGCTGCACTGGTCAATAAGTCATATTGGTTTGTTAGATGGACATGATGGTTGATCAGCATTCAACAATGGTTATCTGGATAAGAAACCTCATCCCTGTGTTCTTGTTCTGCTTCTTAACTTCAGTTGCAGTTACAGAAACTAGCTCACATGATGACCAATGCAAAGAATCAAGTTGTGATGGTAATCATGGACCATTCATAAGATTCCCATTTAGACTCAAAGGAAGACAGCCACAATGATGTGGCTACAATGATTCCTGGTATGAACTATACTGCCCCGACACCAACCAAATGGTGTTAGAACTTCCCTTCTCTTCGAAAACCATCGTCAAAACCATAAACTACACTTCACAAATCATAACAGTATCTTATCCTGAATTCTGCCTTCACAAACAGATTCCTAACTTCAACATATCCTCATCACCTTTTCAGTTCAACTATGAATTTGGACTCAACCAGTATGCTTTATTTAATTATTCAGGAATTTCTCACTATTGGGAAAAACCCAAGTCCCACATCGGATAGACAAGACTCTTGAAAAGAGTATATAAAGAGGAGGCAATCCTCACCTTAGAAGCCGGTTTTGTAAGGTTGAGTTAGGCCCCAAATTCAACACTCACAAAAAAACATATTATAGATATGATAAAATATTAACATCTGGAAAATTTTCTTGTCTCAACATGCTGGGATTTGAGACTGTAAAATTTGTCTATAAATCTCATCATTTTTTCGTTTAATTGAAGAGTAAAATTTATTGATTCAATGGTACTAGAAACAACTTTGTGTATAATGCAAGACATATGTCCCTTGTACGCTATAAACATGACCTCTAAAGTAACATATGCTAATAAAAGTAAAGAAGCAAAAATTCATAAAGAAAAAAAAATAGTACTTATCTACTGGTACTCTTCAAGTCTGCATGATAATTGGAACCAATAGCATTAGTTTCACTCATTTGGTGATTGCACCTCCTCTACTGACATCCTTTGCCAAGTTAAGAGAGATTAAGGATCAGGTGTTGAGGAACTTCATCTCCTTCAAGCATATCTATCACGTCATTCATTGAGGGACGATCATCTGGTTTCATTTGTATGCATTTCAACGCAATCACAATCATCTTCATTGAAATTTTCTTTTCCTCTTCTGTACCATTGTTTGTATCTATTGTTTCCTCAAATTGATCATAAACCCATCTAGCAAAGTAGTCTTGCCAATAATTCTCTATGTAACTTTTGTTCTTTTTTCTACCTGCCATTTCCATTAGCATCATTCCAAAACTATAAACATCAGCTTTGTGAGAGATGCTTCCAATGTTCTTGTATAGCAACTCAGGAGCCATGTATCCCATTGTTCCTCTTGCCGCTGTTAAAGTTAAAATACTTTGATCTGTTCGGTACAACTTCGCCAAACCAAAGTCTGATATCTTCGGATCAAAATTCTCATCAAGAAGAATGTTATGAGGTTTTATATCAAAGTGTATGATTTGCATGTCACAACCTTGGTGTAAGTATTGAATTCCACGGGAAATTCCAAGAGAAATGTCGTAGATTTTCTCGTAGCTTAACAACGACAAATGTCCAAGCTCTTGTGAAAATGTGTGTTTATCAAGAGAACCATTAGGCATGAACTCGTAAACCAGAGCTTGCTTTGTTCTTTCGGCACAAAATCCAACCAGTTGCACCACATTGACATGACAAATTCTTCCAATGGTTGCAACTTCATTGATGAAGTCCTGTCCATTGGTTTGAGACTTAGTCAATACCTTAACAGCTACTTTGCGTTTGCTTCGTAGCACTCTTTCATAGACTGAACCATAGCCTCCTTCACCCAACTTATGTTTGAAATGTTTGGTCATAGTTTTAATTTGAGAGTAAGAGTACCTTATGGGCATGAAATTGTTGCGACTCTGAATAAAATCTTCAACCGCGTCATCTATAGATAAATGTTTTTTTCTCCATTTACATGTCAAGACCGCAACCACGAATGGTGACCCAAACACAAATTTTACAACAATCAATGAGGGCACTGTGCAAATATATCAATTATGAATAAACAGATTTATGATTCTAATCCACAGTATTGATTGACGATGTAAAAATGATTTACAATCATTTTTTTTAACTTAAAACTCAATAATTTCAAATAAATACTTGGGTAAATAGTACATACAGTATTGCTTTTCTTTTTAAAAATGTAGTATCGAGTTTTTGAAAAAGTATTGTGATTTATGTCTTGGAACACAAGGTTAGAGAGAGAGATACAAAACTGTGAAGAGCTATTTCTTTTACTTACACAAGTAGAATAGACAGATGCCTGCTGCAGCGTAGAGAATGCCGCGTAGTGACAATTGTGCCCCTATCCATACCCGAACCACGCCACTGTCTTTGTCACTGTCTTGTTGCTGCTGTTCACAGTGTATTGGTCGCCAACGAACCTCAATTCCGTTGACATACTCACTGTGAACCTCTGGATAACCACACTTGCTGCTATTACATATCACTCTCGTATCCCATCCACTCATCACTACTTTCATCTCTACTCTGCATGACTCTGCTTTGTAACTCACATCTTCAACCCCGTCAACCAAATATGAATAGTATTGCTTTTCCTCACCACCACATCTCTCTGAAGATATATACCAATAGCTGTCTTCTTGATAATCCACTGGTTTTTCACATCTCACAACAGCTAATGACTGGACATATGATTCGTATAAGAAGGTAAAGGAGATGTTTTCATACGGAAGATATAGGGAATTAATGATAGGGCAGTTATTATGAGGACTAACTCCGGTGGTGATTTAACGAAATGAGGAGGAGGAGGAGGATGGATTAGAAGCTATAATGGCCTCGGCTTGATGTTCGCCATAGTTAAAGTTCATTACAGATTTGTTGTTTTCACACGTTACTTGGAAACTGGGATTCGAACACCCCGCTTCAGATGATTCGTTGAATACCATTCTGCAAGGGTTTTGAATGAAGCTTGTACCATCGTCCGGCCAAAAGCAAAGCACATACGTAAATATAAAAAAGGCAGCAAAAATGATTAGTCCCCCATACGACATAGCCATTTTTTTTTATTGGGGAAGATAGGCCTTGTTGCAATTTTTGGTATCGGCTCGACTCAGTCAGTGATGGCTGGCTGGCTGGACTAATTCATTTCACTCATAGTTGACTTCAAGTCAACCACATGAACCGCCCAATAATGCATCGTGGGTCCAATTCACACTTGCAAGTCAATTTTTACTCTTTCCATCACTCATTTTTTATCCTTTAAAACCCGCGGATGGAATGCTATGGGTAGGGTTTGGGGACAAAAGACTTCTCAAGACATGACAGACCAAAATTGAGGTCAACTAAATTAAAATTTGAGACCAAAATTGATGACTTGGGACCAACCCTTGATTGTCTTTGTATGGACCATCTTTATTGAACCCACACCTCATCGAGCGAGTATTATCTAGTTAAGGGTTGAGTTTGGGTTTAAAAAACTTGTCCGGACCTAACTCGTCCTTTGTACAACCATTTTAGAGTTTGGACACGAATTAAGAAATACAACTCCGTTTTAATCACGGATATATTTAAAAAAAAATATTAAATGTATCTAGTGATTAGCGATGACACCTTTTTTTTTTTTTGAATAGGCATTAGCGATGACACTTATATTTAGTGATCTAATTTTTTACAAAAAGAAGTGTGAATCAGTCATGCTCATGGTCAATGCAAAGCTGCACTAGGTCAATAAGTCATATTGGTTTGTTAGATGGACATGATGGTTGATCAACATTCAGCAATGGCTATTTTGCTAAAAAACCTCATCCGTGTGTTCTTGTTCTGCTTATTAATTACAGTTGAAATTGCAGAAACTAGTTCCCATGATGACCAATGCAAAGAATCAAGTTGTGATGGTATTCATGGACCATTCATAAGATTCCCGTTCAGACTCAAAGGAAGACAACCACAATGGTGTGGCTACAATGATTCCTCCTGGTATGAACTATACTGCACTGACACCAACCAAACGGTGTTAGAACTTCCCTTCTCTTTGAAAACCATCGTCAAAACCATAAACTACACTTCAAAAATCATAACAGTATCTTATCCTGAATTCTGCCTTCACAAACAGATTCCTAACTTCAACATATCCTCATCACCTTTTCAGTTCAACGACGAATTTGGACTCAGCCAGTATGCTTTATTTAATTGTTCAGGAACTTCTCACAAAAACACATATTATAGATATGATAATATATTAACATCTGGAAACTTTTCCTGTCTCAACGTGCCGGGATTTGAAGTTATAGCAGTCAAATCCATATCATCAATAATCCTGGCACCCTTGTTGTCCTGTACCAGAATCCAAGACCTTGTATTGTTGCCTAATTCTTTGTTTAACAACAACGTTGATGCGAGTCTCAATTGGTTTCAACCAGACTGCAGAAACTGTGAGCGTAAAGGTGGGCAATGCAAGGCCAACAGAGACACATCTCAACAAGAATTTGAATGCACAGGCATCGTTAAAGGTATGGTCTCTTCTATTTACTTTCACAAGGAAATTATGATGTTATACTCCCTCCGTTTCACAATGAGTGACACATCTGTAAAAAAAATTGCAGGTTTATCAAAAAGGAAAGTGATTGCTGGTATGCTTTTCAAAGCTCCATCTTGTTTGGCATAATGAAAGTGAAGGATAATTATAGGAAATTAAGTTGCTCATTTACTTGAAATTGATTTGTTTTATAATTCTATGAGCAGGTGGAATCCTAGGCCCATTTTCTATTATATTTCTTGGAGTCACAGCATATTGTATCTATGTAGCTTGCATTGAAAGGAAGAATTACATAAGAATCAAAAAGTTTTTGAAGGATTATAAAGCTCTTAAGCCTTCCAGATACTCTTATGCAGATATAAAAAGAATCTCAAACCAGTTTAAGGAAGAACTGGGGCAGGGAGCTTTTGGATCTGTCTTCAAAGGAAAACTATCAAACGAAGTTCATGTAGCTGTTAAAGTTCTAAACACTTCAACAGGAAATGGCCAAGAGTTCATCAATGAAATGGAAGCAATGTGTCAAATTCATCATGTCAATGTGGCTCGCTTGGTTGGTTTTTGTGCAGACGGAAACAAACGAGCCTTGGTGTATGAATTTTTACCAAAAGGTTCGTTGCAGAATTTCATATCGTCTGCAGACAATAAGGATGTCTTTTTAGGTTGGGAGAGGCTTCAAAACATTTCTATTGGTATAGCGAATGGAATTGAGTATCTTCATCAAGGTTGTGATAAACGAATTCTCCATTTTGATATCAAACCTCATAATGTATTGCTAGACGACAATTTCACACCCAAAATTTCTGATTTTGGTTTGGCCAAACTTTGTTCCAAAGAAAGAAGTATTGTGTCAATGACCACGGCTAGGGGAACTTTGGGCTACATTGCGCCAGAGGTATTTTCAAGAAACTTTGGCAATGTATCCTATAAGTCAGATGTTTATAGTTATGGGATGCTGCTTCTTGAAATGGTTGGAGGAAGGAAAGTAACCGATGTCACGGATGAGAATAACAATCATGTTCACTATCCACAATGGATTTATAATCTTCTAGAGAACAACGAAGATATAAAAATCGATATAGAAGGAGAAGAAGACACTAGAATTGCAAAGAAGCTATCAATTGTGGGACTTTGGTGCATTCAGTGGCATCCGGTGAATCGTCCGACCATGAAGGTTGTGGTTCAAATGCTAGAAGGAAATGGTGAGAAGTTAGATATGCCACCTAATCCTTTTGCACCTTCATCTGCAACTGCAACTAGAACAGGTGCTAGACGTCTCAACCTGGAGCTAGATGTCATCTCAGAAATAGAGTGAAGTTGAGATCAACACTATATACCTCGTATTATAAATTACAGTTTCTTTAAATAAGTTTTATGTGCACTTATATTGATCACTTCTATGGACTTTGATACTAATTGTTCTTGTATTTTAAAATTTGGGGTGAAAGTTTTATGGGATGAGATTTATGTGAAAAACTCATCTGTGAATATGTTCACTCTAAATTTTTAGCTGAAATGGAAATGAAGATGTAATGAGCTTAAGTGAAGATTCCGTTCTTAATGAATTTTGTTTAATAAATGTTCAGAACTTTTCAAATAAAATCTGTGAGTTCAGTGTAACTATGATATTTGCCTTATGAGCACTGGCTGTATGTTTGGCACACCATCTTGTACATGAGCATACCTATTGTTATATCAAATACCATGTATATCACTTACTATTTTTGAACAATTTGTCAGAATGCTTCTCCTGGCCCTTAAAAGGTTTCTTAATATCAGTGTACTTCTGATGCAACATGAAGTTTTACTGACATTATAGGGTTAAACTAGTAAGGAAAGCTTTTGTTGTTCTTGTTGTTGGCGTAACCTTTTTACTACTAGTGATGCTACCTGTTAATTATTTGGTTATGTTTAGAATAATGGTTAACCAATTAGCTCATCTATTAACTAAATTTGCTTTGGCAGTTATGCTGATTCAGTTTGGATAGAGGATGTGCCTGAAGGTATTGCTTCTGCTTTGACCTCTGATTTCATGCTAAATTCTTTCTATAATGAATTAAAAATCAGTTTTCCATTGAATAAACTAATCAATATTTCTAACCAGATTTTTTTGGCATAAAAATATGTGTAATAAACCTGCTATCACTTTAAATAACAAATGTACTTGCAAAAATCATTTAGAGACGTAATGTAGTAGACTTAATACCATGGTCTTATTCTTTATGCTTTCAATGTACTTCATAACATTTGCAAAATTAGGCTGCAAACACAGAATACAACGATTGATATATAATTAAACAAAACATTAGCAAAATATGGTACTATCAATTTATGCCCCAAAATAGATCCATAATTGAACATTATTAACATCAGTAAATCTAAGAGTAACTTCCACAAGTGTGTAGCAAATATGGTACTAGAGTAACTTCAGTCTAGAACCAACAAAACACAACAATAAACAAGTGTAGCAAACACCACAACTAGCAAACCCATGTGTAACTTCCACAAGTGTGCAGAAAATAATAAATATGGTACAATGGTAACTTAAGTCTAGGACCAATAAAACACTAAACAAGAGTAGCAAACACTACAACCAGAAAGCACGAAACACATATACGTGGACCTCCATTGTGTAATTCGAGTAGACATACTGCAGAACTAGAAGGACTGGTTTGCAGAGGATGGACATTTCTTCTTCTTTCGTTTTTTTTAGGCAAAAGATGAACATCTCTTGAAGGCCTAACTGTAGGTGTTGATGGTCGGATCGATCATGTGGAAACTTCTGACGAAGGACTTGAGTTAAGAAATGTGCTGGTGGTCAGAATGATTGTGAGAAAGTTTGTGGTGTTTAGGAACACGTGGCCTAATTGGAGTTAGTCTTGCAGTTGATGGTGGTCATAGTGGTGAAGGTGGATCTTACATTGTAAATACTAGCACTAAAATCATGTATTTGGGAGGAGTAGCAATCAAAACATATATTATAACACTACCTTCCTTTGTCGCCACCATTCATCGTCAACCATAGTCAATGGCAATCAGAATGGAAATGAAGCGAGATTTTAGGGTTTCAAATTTGTTTACCTGAGGAAGTGCACAATGATTTAGCCCTTCTTGGTACATTTTTAATAGACTGAATATAAGAAAAGCACCAAAAGAGAGTAGAATTTATTCATATAGAGCATGCACCAATTACAAACTTTGAGAAAAATTCTTATATGTATGCATGTCGTTCAGCACTGCCCAAATTTCAAGGCCACATCTTATACAATTCAAACAAAAAAGTATTGAAGGAGACAAGAGGACAGAGATTGTTAGCCCATAGCAAATTTCTGAGTCCAGCTTCTAGCAGTGGACTCATACTTGACTCTGTCTGTCTTGCACATATGAGCAACTTCAGGTACAAGAGGGTCATCAGGATTTGGATCCGTTAGCAGAGAACATATGGAGAGCAGCACCTGTATTGTCATGAGTTTTAACAATCATTCAGCATTTTTATATAAAACGGATAGAAACAAATGGCGTCAACGAGGAATGGGTTCACAATAACATGACCTTGGATATTGTGAGAGCAGGACTCCATTGTTCTTTGAGTATATCTAGGCAAATATTGCCATTGCTGTTAATGTTGGGATGGAATACCTTGGTCCTGAATGCAACCTGCAAAATCATTTTTTATACTAGCCATCAATTATAATGAATACCAAGATTTTAAATCTTGGTTACGTAGCATCATGATTGATATTACAGAGAGCTGCAGCCAAATACAGCTGATGCAGCCTCAACTGCCGTCAAGTTATGGTTCCAGAGACATAAAGAATCGTGATGTCAAGGCCTAAATCACAACAAAAGACCTTTTTCTTTAAAAAAAACCTGTTATACAGATTGGGCTAAATCGCAACAGCAAACTTTTTTTCTTAAAAATAAAACCTGTTATATGAACCAGGATCTACTGCAGTAAAAAAATGACACAGTTACACACAGTTTTCTATCTCAGCCGCTAATCTGAGATCGGACGATTAAGATTTCACAATAACAAAATCAGTTCAAAACGACCTCGACTATTACAGTGAGATTCGGTGGTGGAGATTGAAAACCCGTGTGACACAGTTATTGCACCAAATCCAAATTCCTGTTATACATAACAAATCATATAATATATAAAGTTGAAGACAAACATATCTTATTTGGCTATTAGACACAAAAAGGATGATACTTTTCGCCTATCTAGAGTCACTTATTAACAAGTTGCAGCTGAAATAAAGAAAACAGGTATCAGTGTATTAAAAGTACTTTGGTGTATACCTTGGGAGGTTTGAAGGGATAATCAGGAGGAAAATGAATGGTGACAAGGAAAACACCACCAGCATAGGGACTATCATTTGGACCAATGATGGTTGCTTGCCAATGAAACATGTCCTCGCCGACTGGACCTGAAACTCGTCATAACAAACACATCACACTACAGTTATAGTTAAATAAACCAGTTCAAGTTTCATTCAAACTCTTTACCTGCACTGCATGAGGTTGGTGGATCTCTCTGCAAGTCCTTGAGCTCCTTTACTATTCTCTTGGACGCCATATTCAAGTGCTTCTCTTCTCAGTATGGATTGGAGATTACTAGCAAACTACAAGAAATAAAACAGGTTTCAGGCATATTTATTGGAGCATATAGTGGGTGTTGGAGAAGAGACAATGAAAGGAATCAATGCAAGAGCTCCATTTGTTGTTTTTTACCAATGGAGGTGGGTACAGCATATATTCCTCAAGAAAAGGAAGATAAGATTACAAGAATAAAGGATGCTGCTTGCCATATTACTTTGTATTTTTGCCGCTTTCAACTAAGATATAATTAATCATTGATTTTCTTCCATCATTTTCAAACTGCTTGGCCTACCCACTAGGATTTAACTAGTGGTGAGAAGTGTGAATAATTTTTGAGGCCATGAATTCAAACCTTGCTGTCCATCCACACAAAATCCTTCTATAGAAAATTATATATATCAAAGTACAATATTGAATCTAGAAAGAGTTGATGATTAATTAAATATAGTATTGTTTACTATTTTAATTAAAGCAAGTCCAGCATCTCTTGATGACTCTTCAAAGTTCAAACCACCTTTATTTTTCTGCGTTTTTGCCTTAGGTACGACTTCCCTTGTTTAATGTACTGATGCCAAAACAAGATACCCAGTTAATGGAGGCCTCAGAAAATCCAACCCACGTCCAAAAAGAAGAAATGAGATCGACATTCCACAATTTGAAAGTCGACCCTATCAGTCCACAAGTTCAGTATCTGATCAACTTGTAAGAAGTGAAAGAAGACTTTAGTTGTGTTTTGTTTTTTTTCTTCTTCAAAATACTGTATAATCCTGTGCAGGAATAAAATTGATGACAGCTCCATGGTATTCTCTACTTTATTACTACTCTTGAGCTAACTTTTCAATTTTAAAATAAGGTGTAATCCACAAGAACGAACTACCCAGAAGAATTCGAGTTCTAACTGGATCAGACTCTTGTCAGACTTTACTTACCTTGCGTCTGAACTTTGGACTATAAAAAGCATTTTTCATATGAAAACAAGTGCATTAAGAAAAAATAAAAGGTGTAATCATTTGCAATTGTCATGAGGTTTTAAGGTAAAGTTAACTAAGCCAACTGAACTTTGGGTTATAAATTAGAACTTCTAGTACTATAATCATTTGAAAGAAATTGGAAGAATGAACCAATGAACAAACCAAACTATATTCAGGCTGTTAAGTAGCTAACATAATTAATTACATATACTTAGTTCACATCCAAAGCACATGTGTTGCAAGCACTTCCTAAGATTAGACTACAATGTGAGTAAAACCCATGTCCACAAATGGAGATGACCATTTGATAATCAATACAGAAGGTAAACATTCCGGAGAAACACAATAGTTGTACACACCAAACATGTTGAAATTATGACTTTACATATTATCCTTCAGCCAGAGACAAAATAGCTTGATGTTTTATAAGCAAGCCTTAACGCAATCAGTTGGACATGGCAGTTCCTCCATCTAGGTCGAGAATAGTATAAGATATAGAATCAGAATGGCAAAGACTACCAGGAAATGGCTACTGTCATGTCATCCTCCACGAACTACAATACAAAGAACTGAAGATCACAAAATGGAACAGGCTTTTTGCCCCTTTCTCTTTGTTTTCTTTTGCTTTGGCGGCTGTAGAACTACTTTGATGGCCGAATCGAAAACAGCCTTCACATTCTGTATCCAAAGGTTAACATTGATAAGTTTATGGTACTCTTTAAACTCCAGAACTTTCAAAGATTCAAATAACATATATATACCTTTTGTGTTTTGGAACTACATTCAATGTAAACTGGAGCACCGATAAGTTTTCTCAGTTCCTCACCCTTCAGAAAATATAGTAAATCAAATCAGACTGATAAGCTATAATAAGTAAGCTGATGCCTAGTTATTAGCAGACAAAGGCTAAAAGACAAACAATTAAATAGGAAACAACGTAAAAGCAATTAACATTATATATGCAGGAAGTATTAGCAAATAGCAAGTACCTGTGCTGTGGTGATTGGCGCCGCACCAGGATGATCTTGAAAGAACTGGCTATCATCCCGAAGATCTGCAAGAAATAGATTTAGTTGCCATAAAATGGCCAAGCAAACAAATCATGACAAGTTTATAACAGAACCATCAAATATATATGTTTAATTTAAGTTAAACCCTATATATAGGAGTAAACACATTCCAAAAAAGCATATGTGAAAAGTATCAACAGACAGATTTCAGAACAGAAGCTGTTCACTTGTTATAGACTATTAGAAAAAGAAACTCTGACTAGTCATGAGGTCAAGGACTTGTTATGTCGAGCACTGGAAACACCAAGGTAACTGCTCATGTACTAAGAAGTTGCACTTTTCTCCCATTTTAAAATTCTTAATACACTTCATAAGTCCAGACATTTCAAGCTTTATCAGTAACACTCGTGAAGCACTGAAATCAACTTACACTATACTTTCCTTTTAGTTTTACATGAAGTAAACATCAAACAAAGATAAAAAATGACAAAGGCTATTATATATTTTAGATGGTCTTAAATGAAAACTTCAAAATATAACATTCCTTGAAATTCTTGGTTATATCCGAACCAATTGTTGGTTTAAGTCGTGACTGAGGTAAGCATGGAATGGAAGACAGGAAAGGATGGCTCTCTCTGAATCTGTAGTGAATCAAAAGCCAAGCCATCAAGGGCAAGATACAACTGCAGTAACTCCAGATTCAAGAGTTTAGCCGAGCAGCACTTATTCAAGGATGTGTTTAATTAATAAATAATTAACTTCATGCACATTAAAACAATGAGATACATAGCATGAATAAAAGAAAGCTATCAGTATGGTTATTAAATGAAGAAACTTCACAGAATCAAAGAACTGTTAATGTGCTTCTCTGCCATAAAAGCAGCACATCAAACGAGTAAACAAATTTAGAGAAGGAAATGAAGGAGCAAGAATCTAACCAAGTTTTGTTCCAACGAGAATAATTGGAACACCAGGAGCATAATGCCTCAACTCAGGAATCCACTAGAAAAGGAAAAGGGGAAAATTAGTCTAGTGTAGAAGGGGACAAAATAAAAATGAAAACAATAATATCAAGCTTACTTTCTTGGCAATATTTTCATAGCTGGCCTTGCTTATGAGAGAAAAAGCAAGCAGGAAAACATCAGCTCCACGATAGCTTAAGGGTCTTAATCTATTGTAATCTTCTTGGCCTGTTCCATAAGTTGGAAATATTAGATCAATGACTAGAAAATCCTAAATAACAAGACAGCATTAGGTATAACGATTATACTAAACGTACCAGCAGTATCCCACAACCCGAGATTTATAGTGCTCCCATCCACAACTACATTTGCGCTGAAATTGTCAAAGACAGTCGGCACATAGTCCTGTTGCCAACGAATTGCAAAGAAACAAAACATGTTACAACTTACAATTACAGATTACTAAATCCAAAATCATCCTCATATATCAATCAATTGTAAGTCAAACAGCATTAATCTTTTTGAAGATTATTGCATCAATTCAAAAACAACAAAGGACCAAAGTCCTAATGTTAAGTCATCATCATCTTTCAGTCAATTGTCAAGTCAAACAGCAGTAATCTTTTTGAAGATCATTGCATCAATTCAAAAACAAAAAAGGATCAAAGTCCTAATATCCTAAAATATACTTGGAGGAATTATGATGCCTCCATAAAGTCATAGCAAAACAGAAATGCAGCAACTGAGAATCAAATCAAAATCAACATTAAAAAATTCAATCAGAATATTTCCCTTTTCCTCTTTCCACCCAAATCCAACAAATATCCCAAAAAGGGTACACAAAACTGATGAAAAAGATCCCAAATTTGGTCTATTTTGAAGAAAACACGTCATCAGCAACATCAAATCAAAGGATCAAACAATGAATCAAGAAAATCATAGAAACCAAAAATTGAATTTTGACAAATAAAAAAGCAAACCCATTTATTATTTTTCACTTAATTTCAAAAATCAGCAACATAGAACTTGAATAACACATAAAAATTGAACCTTTATGAAGAAACAAAGAGAATTACTAACCGTAGGGAAAGTGTTACTGGTGTAAGAGATAAGCAAACAAGTCTTTCCAACGGCACCATCACCAACAGTGACACACTTGATGAACCTAGAACCACTCATTTCAGAACCTAATTATTCAAGTTTGTTGTGTTTCTTTGCGGTATAAACCCTAATTATTCATATGTTGTTGTGTGTTTGAGTTTGAAATTGGTAACTGTTGAAGAATAATCGGTGATGAAGATGAAATAGGGGGGTGAGGGTTTGAGAAAAAAAGGAAGAAAAATTGAATTTTTAGGTACAGAGGCTGATTCTGCTTGTTGTAGAGCCAGCTTTTGCCAGCTAGATTATATTTTGTTTTTTTATTATGCTACAATTTTCAGTATTTTTTGTTTTTTTATTAAATAAAGTTTAAATGAGTTGGACATTATAATCAAATAAGAATTATAGTCAAGGTTAAATTAGACTCATCAGAATCAGAGTCAAATAATGTATGCTTCAAAATTAAAAGAATATTGATAGATTTGTTTACGATTCATCAATCATAGAGATTATCCTATGAAGTACAAATACTTCAAAATGCATGACGTATCGTATTTGATATGTATCATGCATCGATACTTGTCTGATACTTTTTAGATACATCAGAGATCGTCGAGGGATAGGCGATGGAAAACCGATACACAGGGATAAGCGATGCAAAACCGATACGCGTGGAATCCGTAATATTTCTATTTTTTTTGGATATATCTAATGGACTGATGTTGTCATTTTGAAATATATTATATATGTAATTGACTAATTGTGACTTTCATTATTATCAATATTACTTATATTTATATTTTTGTTGTTGTTCATTATATATTTTGTCTGGACTTGTTTTGAGAACACTAATATTGTTGATTGTCATGTGAAGACAATTTCATTGTTTTCCCTTAGTGTTGTTATATGTTTGTTTGATCATGGTTTTGAAGCTATTTTTTATTAAAAAAAATTAGTCCATAGTTTGTATTATAAGTTTTAATCTAGTTTAAATTTTATTTTTTATTAAAGTATCTCGACTGCATCGTATCTTGAATTTTAAAAAAAATCAGTATCAACGTATCATATCAAGTATCCTGCGTCATAGTTGAATCCACGATCTTACATATATTTTTCTTTTATTAACTTCTAGCTTTTAACCGAAGATGTCGTAGTAATTTGGAATTTGATTTAGAGATAAATAAAATGTAATCAACAATTATTCTAATATATAGAAAATCTAAATTTTTCTATACATTTGTTATTTGATAGAGCTTGTTCCTCGATTGAGTACAATTATTTCAAACTTCCGTATAACACACCAACAACTCATAAAATTTTCCATATCATATTTTGTTTTATGATTAATTTATTTTAATCCTTTTAAGTTGACCACCTATTTATCCATCTTATTTATCTTCCTTTTTTTTAGAATAGGACAAAATAAGAATCAAACTATGAAATCACTTGCTTGGCGCATAAGAAAAAATAATAAAGAGGGAAGAAATCGATTTACTCATAAAAAATTACTTTCCTAATGAAATATACACAAATAAATTTTAGATAGTTTTATTTTATTTTCTAATTTTATCGATCTATCTATATCTATATTTTTTTAATGATATCTATATATGTTGTATGTGACGAGACTCACAATTTTTTTTTGTCATTTTATGAAAATCTTTTCACTACACTATTAGAAAAATTTAAAGTACACCCCAATTTTAGTTCCTTAATAAAAAAAATTAAGGATTTTTTAGTTCCTTAATAGTATTCTATCTCCTGATACTAAAATATATATAAATAAATAATTTTTAAAGTATACGAAAATATGTCTCTCTTTCTCTGGTTGCCATTGTATATTGACAAAATAAAAAAGAGAGTAACATGGCAAAAAAATTTCAATATACTTATGGATTAAAAGAATGAACTTTCATGTGTTTTATATGTTACTTGTTATTATCATACACCCTCCATTCACTGTTATAAGCAAAAAATCTACATTTTAAATTCATTCTTTTTTTTTTTTGGTTACAAAATTCATTCAATTAATGATATATCACAAACATCATTTAATGCATAAATCTTTTCCGCACACAAACATCATTTAAAGATGATTACTTGGTATTTTTAAAACAATTAACATACTTATAGAATTAACTTTGTTATTAACACTATTTTAATTTATTTTGTACTCTCTTAAATCTTCTCCGCACACAAATAAAGTATGAATAAGTATGAAAGGGAGGAAATGAGATTGGATTTGACAAATGCATATATCTTCCATAAACTCCACATGGAAGACATGACAAGAGTGGTAAGTGAGAACGATTTTAAAGGAAAACAATAACTCTCATCACAAATCCATAATAATGGTCACAATTCACATCCACAAAGAAGGATGGTCCACGATTTTCCTTCATTAGAAAGCTATATGCTTCATGAGTGTGCATGGGCGACTATATATGCTCATTGGCTTTTAGAGCACCATCTATTTATGTGAAATTAAACCGTGAAGCTACTAGTGAGAGTTAATGATACATGATAGTGATAAATCATAAGTGATTGTACCCTAAGTTATCCATAAATTTCAGTTAAAAATGGATCATTTTAAAGAACCCGTGTTTGAATTATGGCAAAAATAATCATTGTTTTTACTGACTTTCAACCGAATGAACTTTTAAAATTATTGGTGTCTTTTTCATGAGAATCGGAGGTTAAATATAGAGAAGAAAGAAAAAAATACATGATCATACATGTTAGAAATTTATTTTGCATCGCTGTCCTTTTTGGTACATCACACTCCAAAAACATAGTTAAATATCAATTACATCAATATCAAAACTCACCTGGCATTAAGCTTATGTGGACTAAATTTCACAAAAAATAAATTGCTTAAAATCAATGGTTTGTTGAGCATGATATCATGTATAAAAATAGTAGTTGTTTGTAGGGCTAGTGGTACCCCCTCACCTAATCACGTTAAAGAGAGTATCTCTTAACATAAAGTCAGCAACAAATATCAATTCTTGCGTAACCATAGGGTGTGTGACCATGTGGTTTTAGGTTCATCTGCTCACTGATTAAGCAAAGGAACAATCATCTTTGTTCAAAGAATTAAACCCAACAAACAAAGGAAGAGACAAGTATATAAGAAATTACACAAAGAAAGTCAAGGGTGTTTTTTTAGATGAAACAAGACATGGCAAGTTTCTCTTGGATTTTTTTAACTGAATTTATACCTAAAACAATGTTGAATCAACGGTCGGTGACCTGATTTTAAGCAACCTCAAAAATATATTCAATTTCGGGTTGATATTATAAAGTGTAGTTCTTTGTACAATTAATCATTCCAAAAGAGAACAGTAATTTATTGTTTAAGGAAAATGTTAACAAAAATGGTAATTTTTTTATGAAATATTTGACTTTCTTATAGAATAATTTTTTATTTTAGAATCCTTAAAAATAGTACTATGGAGCATAGTTTTAAAACTCGGCTCGAACCGGCCGGTCGAACCGGTGGGTAGGCCGGTTCGAGCAGACCTTTGGATCGGCCATGTAGTTAGCTCGACAAGAACCGGTCAAAACCGGTAAAACTTGGTAAAAACCGGTGACTCGGCCGAGTATTTGGTTGGACCGGTTTGATGCAAGAAGATATTTTAATTAAATTATGCTGTAAAAAGTAGTGTTGGTGGAAGTTGAACTCATGACCCAACTATTAAAGAAAACTCTCCAAGCCACTGAAACACTATTAGTTTTTGTGTTCAATTTGCTTTTACTATGATTACAATAACACATGTTTGGATAAAGATCACTGCCTATATTACCATCTCGTCAAAATATTCATCATAAAACAAATACCTTTCAATTTTCTTTTATTTTTTTATGGTAAAAATACCTCATAAAATAAACTTATATAATCTTTATCAAAATCATCTTTAAAAAAAAAAAACCTTTGTCAAACTCATAAGCATATATAATTATCAAGCTCAAATATTTCATTTAAAACTCAAAATAATTAGTCTATAAAATTATGTTTGTTGGATATTTATTTTTATTCTATTCTATATGTGTCATTATTTTAGTTTTTGGAGTGACTGAGTCACCGTTTCAATCCGATTTAATCTGATTAAATACTTATACATATTTAATTTAAACACTGAGTTATCTAATCGAGTCATCTAGTTTGATCCGATTCAATCATGCGGTTCAACCAGTGACCTAATGGTTCGACCATCGACTCAGTGACCCAATGTCTCTGCCGAGTCGATGACCGAGTCGAGTTTTAAAAGTATGCTATGGAGACACTGGTAAACAAATTTTTTTGTTTAATTCAAATAGTCGTCTCTAATAGTTTAGCGTACATCTCAGATAATCTTGTAAATTTAAACATAGTATTAAACATAAGATGTACACCGTAAACTATAAGCTTGAATAATAATAGAAATGTACTAACACTCACTTTACAATATGGGACATAGACATAATTGGTCAAACTCTAAGCACAATTACCATGTGTTTTTTATTTGTATTTTTCCTATCTTTTTATTTTTGAACTGGGTTTTTGTTCTAACAATTCTCTTGCATCGGACGGTTGGGTTAACCTTTTATTTGTATATGGATCATCCCACTTATACATATTATAAAACATTTACTTTTTCATCTAATAGACATAGGACTCTTATAAGAAACAGAAAGAAAGGAATTGTATAATGTAATTGGTAATTACAAGTTTACAAGTACTGAATAGTAGAAGTAATGTTAGCTATAGCAAAACTCACTAACTATTGGTGCAAGTAATACTAACACACAAGGCTTTTATTTATATGACTAAGCATTTGCATATTTCTTCATATTATCCGATGTGCGACATTTTCTCATTATTATTGATATCCTCCTACAAGTTGTATGGTCTGAAAGAGAGATGCAACTTGGACAGTAAGTAATCGAACCTAGGACGAAGCAGGGGTTTGGTTAGAATATCAGCAAGTTGATCATCGGTAGAAACAAAGGATACTCGAAACTTGCCATGTTGAACATTTTCTCGGACAAAATGATAGGCTAAGGCTATATGTTTCATCCGAGAATGAAATACAAGATTAGCACTAAGGTGGGTAGCACCAAGATTGTCACAATAGATGATTGGATTGGTTGTTGGAGTGTGGCCAAGTTCAGTGAATAGGGAAAGGACTCATAGCAGCTCACTTGTCGTGTCAGCCAAGGCTTTATATTCTGCTTTTGTGGAAGATCGAGCAACATAACGTTGTTTTCGAGAGCTCTGAAAGATGGTTGTGCTGCCAAGATATAACAGATAACCAGTGGTGGAGATATAATCATCGTTGTCGCCTGCCCAGTCCGCATCCAAGTATGCATGGAGATTGGGTGGGGCTGTCGTTGAGATGAAGACGCCTTTGTCACAAGAATCCGCCAAGTATCTGAGCACTCTTTTGAGTGCAGACCAATTAGCCATTCTGGGATTCTGCATGAATTGGGTGAGTTTGTTTGTGCTGAAGGCAATGTCTGGGCGAGTAAGACTCAAGTATTAGAGGCTTCCAACGAGCGCTCGATGCTCAGTTGGGGACGGTAAGAGATTACCAGAATCCTTGAGTAACTTATATGTGGCAGACAATGGAGTGGATGCTAGTTTTGTATCTGCCATGCCTGATTTATGAAGTAGATCAGTGATATATTTCCTTTGGGAAAGGAATATACCCGCAGTAGAGGGAATCACTTAGACCCCCAAGAAATAATTAAGACATCTAAGGTCTTTTAAAGAAAAGTGAGCGGCGAGTGTGGCAATGAGTGTGGAGACCTCTGCAGGAGAACTCCTGGTGACAATGATATCAACAACATATACTAATAAGTACAGTGTAACACCTGGTTTATGGTGGATAAATAAAGAGGCATCAGTAGTGGAGTTGACGAAGCCAAGAGATAATAGGAATACATCGAAGTTCTGTATATCAGGAACGAGGTGCTTGCTTTAACCCATAAAGTGCTTTTTTGAGGCGACAAATATGATCAGGGAAGTTTTTGTTGACAAATCCAGGTGGTTGTAACATGAATATTCCTCCTTGAGCGTACCTTGGAAGAACACATTGTTGACATCAAGCTGACGAAGGGACCATCCTTGACGAATTGCAAATGTAAGGACAATTCAAATAGTCATCGGTTTTGACAACTAGATTGAATGTTTCTATGTAGTCACAACCAGAGCATTGATGAAATCCTTTGGCAACTAGTCGTGCTTTGTAACGATCAATGGAGCCATCAGGATTTCGTTTGATACATAAAACCCATTTACACCCAACTAAATTCTGAGCAGATGACCGGCTAACAAGATCCCATGTGTTATCGTTGTGCAAGGCATCCAATTCAGATTGCATAGCCGAGCGCCAGGGTCACGAAGGGCTTGAGTGATATTGATGGGCTCGACATGACATTAGGGGCGAACATGAAGGTTAAGCTTTTTGATGGGTTTAACAATGTTCATTTGAGAACGGGTAATGATCCCATCGACATTGGTTAACTGGTTTTTGTGTGGGCGAGCAGTGGGTGGGGGTGGTGGTGGAGGCGTTGGTGATGAAGTAATGTGGGACAGTTCATTGGATGTTGGGGGGCGACCTCATTGGAGTTTTGTGAAGTGGGCGAAGATGTTTGTGTGGGTTGGGCTAGCTCACTAGAGGTTTGTGAGTATGGCGACTGTTGTTAAGTGGTGTGGGCGGGGTCATTGGGCATTGGTGATGACGGCACAGATGGGTGAGTGATATGGATGAGTTCATTTGGGATTGGAGTTGCAGGATGTTGAATGATTTGGGTGAGCTTGTTTTGGTTTGGCGAAGCGAGCGTCGAATCTGGGGCGAGTGCCTGTGTTTGAGTAGCAAGGGAGCTAAATGGAAATTTCGATTCTACAAACTTTACATGGCGAGAGGTGTAAATCTTGCCCGTTGTGGGATCGAGACACAAGTATGCATGTTGATCAACCGAGTAACCTACAAAAACACACATAGTAGACTTTGGTGCAAGTTTATGGTTAGCATATGGCTTAATCCAGGGAAAACACAAACATCTAAAACATTTTAATTTATGATAGTCCGGGTTAATGTTGTGCAACTTGAAATAGGGTGATTGGTACCCAAGAATTGGAGTGGGAAGGAGACTTATAAGGTAGGCTGCAGTAGTCATGGCATGAGGCCAATAGGTGAGGGGTAGGCCTGAGTGATGGAGAAGGGCGAGACCAGTCTCGACTGTAACACCCCGTTTTCCCAACAATGTAAATAATACAAATAATCAGAGTATTCAACGTAAAACGGGATACCACACTACATTTAAAATATAAATAGAGTAAAGTTACTATTTATTAAAACAACCTTGTCAAAATTTCAATGACATTGCAGCGGAAAATAGATTCATAGTTCAACAACTTTGGCGCTACGGCCTCATCATAAATAACTTAATTAAAAATCTTAATTCAAAAGGTTCAACAACATAGTTCATAATTAATATGCAACAGTGGAAAACAAGCAAATAATCCTCATCCCGTTACGTATCAGAGCGACCCTAAGACGACGCATGAGAGAGTCAACTCACATCAGCAGCTAATCCAGGTTATTTGCATGTTACCCACGTAGAGGCAACATTCAAACAGAAGGGGTGAGATTTCACATTCAATAATAACAAGCATATAATTCATCAACGGAATTTAACAACCTAAACAATAATAATTAACAACAATAATAGTTCACATATACTTATTATCAATAATGTTTCACATATGCTTCATTTATTTCTACTTAGCATTAAAATCAACAACAACTATTCAACAACGACGACGACAACTCAACATTAACGACAATGCAACGACACAATGACAAACTTGACTATGCAATATGCATGTGGTACCAATCAACGTGTTAGAGCATAGGCTCTCAATTCAACGTGTAGAGCAGTGGCTCTTAAAGCAACGTGTGGAGTATAAACTCCTAAAATCAACGTGTGGAGCATCGACTCCTAAATCAATGTGTAGAGCATAGGCTCTCAAATCAACGTGATATGAATGATTAACATTCAACAGGGCATGAGCCCCCAACTTTATGAGTATGCATGGACTCAACAACTTAATCAACAACAATGTACGACAACAACGACTTGCCAACATCAACAACAATGACGACCAACAACATTATAATCTCATAGATATTCATCATTTAATTGCAACATCATATAGTCATCATGTTAATTCAACATATGCATTCATATAGTAATTCATCAACATATATACATACCTTCATGTAATATTTCATCAACAAGTTATTCATATAATAGACCATCAATGTGTACATTCATATATCAATTCATAAATCATGTCATTCTTGACAAACAAACCATCTGAGTAACTGATAATATCACCTAAAGCTTTCAAGTATGCACCAAAGACTAATTCAAAGCAGAAATGTATGAATACAACACAAGAACATGGAAAAGGTACACTACTACAAGGTTACTCGCCGTGGCGGACGATCTTACTCGCCGTGGCGAGCAAACACTGCTCTCTGTTACACAATTACTCGCCGTGGCGAGTGGGTAGTGAGCAAACACTGCTCTCTGTCACGTATAGCTCGCGGTGGCGAGCAGACTACTCGCGGTGGCGAACGTAACAGGTTTTCTGTCGGGAAGTGCGATTTTTCACCCCAAAAACCCAATTTTCATCCAACTCAATCCCAAATTTGATAGGAAACTCAACCTATGATCATTCTACAACCTGAACATCATTTATCTATGAATTCTACGTACTTTCTACACTCTTAACATCCAATTCTACAAGTTCTACCTTCAAATCCGATTCTTAACCCTAATTCTCAATTTCACCTGAACAACAACCAAACTACATGTTAAATTCAATTTCAGAATTATACCACTTAAGATTAGAGAATATTAGTCCCACCTTACCTTAGATTGGTGATTGCAAGACTCTACAGGTTCTCTCTTCTCTTGGTTCTCCTCTTTTTCTCCAAAAGCTTGTAAACCTAATTTGTGTCTGGCTCTTAGCTTTTGTATCCCACACCCTCAACATATTTTCTAACTAAATCCACGTATTTTCTAACTAAATCCAAACCAGCCCCTCAAGTCTATTTATTCTAATTTTCCAACATAACCTACTAAATAATAATATAAAGCCATATAATAAAATATTAAAACACCACAACACGTCATAAGTCAACATAAATCATATAAGTCATATAAAAGACTCTAAACTCAACCAAAAATAATTAAATAAGAAAATAGGGCGTTACATCGACAATGTGACGATTCCCAACTTTTCAAACTAAAACTCTCTTCTAATCATTTATAGAAGTTGATTAAATTCATAACTCCATGTCGGAACGATACTCTTTATTACTACTTCGGTAAATCGTGCACTTGCGGATTTACCCCATCAAGTTTTTGGCACCGCTGCCAGGGGGTTTAGCAATTTGATTAACTTTTTAGCAGTGGTTAGAATTTTTATTTTTCTTTTTATTCTTTCTTTCTTCTATTCTTTTACCATTAACTTCTTGGGGTCTTATTCTTTTATGCGAAGAAGCAAAAGTCTTGGTGAATTCGTTCCCGAGATCGAAAGATTCTTGCATAAAAGGAAAAGAGAAGCACAAATTAATAACGTTATGGCTGCGGAACACACTCTCAAAGAGTATGCAACCCCTTCTACGGAATAGCCACATACTATTATTGTGTACCCAACGGTTGAGGGTAACAATTTTGAAATTAAACCTGCACTCCTTAACTTAGTGCAGCAAAACCAGTTTTCCGGATCACCCACTGAGGATCCGAATCTGCATATTTCAACTTTTTTAAGACTCGGTGGAACCTTGAAGGCAAACCAAGAAGCCGTAAGGCTGCACCTCTTTCCTTTTTCCTTAAGGGATAAAGCTAGTGCTTGGTTTCATTCATTGGAAGTTGGTTCTATCACTTCATGGGACCAAATGAGGCAAGCATTCCTTACTCGATTCTTCCCTCCCTCTAAAACTGCTAAATTGAGGGATCAAATCACACGATTCACTCAGAAAGATGGCGAATCTCTTTACGATGCGTGAGAGCGTTTCAAATAAATGCTTAGACTTTGTCCCCATCATGGTCTAGAGAAGTGGCTTATTGTCCACACTTTTTATAATGGTCTTTCATTTACTACAAAAATGATTGTTGATGCAGCTACAGGTGGAGCTTTAATGAACAAAAACTATACAGCAGCATATGCCTTGATCGAGGACAAGGCCCAAAACCACTATCAGTGGACTAATGAGAGAGTCATCACTGCTTCTTCACCCTCTAAAAAAGAGGCAGATATGTATGAAATTTCTTCCCTTGATCACCTAGCTGCTAAGGTTGACGCACTCACACTAAAATTTGACAAAATGAATACTAGTGTTGTCACCCTGCCCTTGTTTCACCCCCTTGTGAAGTCTGTGGTGTATTTGGCCATATTGGTGTTGATTGCCAACTAGGTAGTGCTATTGAAAGTGTTGAGCAAATGAATTATGCTCAATACAACCAAGGAATGAGGCAAAATCAAATTTTTTATAAAACTCCTCAAAATTCCTATGGACAAATAGCACCACCTGATTATGCAAACAACTAGAGAGTCCCTCCAAAATCTAGCTTGGAACTTTTGATGGAAAGTTATGTTATGAATCAATCCAAGCAACTCCAAGAGCTAAAAAACCAAACCGAAATTCTGAATGACTCTCTTGCCAAACTCACATCCAAGGTGGGCTCCATTTCTACTCATACCAAGATGCTTGAAACTCAAATCTCCCAAGTAGCCAAACAAGTGGTTGCTTCCTCTCAAACCCCGGGAGTCTTCCCAGGTTAAACTGAAGCCAACCCCAAAGCCCATATAAATGCTATTACCCTTAGGGATGGTAAACAATTAGAGGACCCCTTTGTGAAAGCTAAAAACAAAGAGGGTGAGATAGAGAGTGACAAGCTTCTTAGTGAGAAATCCATAGGAGAAAAGCCAGTTGTTTCACCACCTCTTATCCCTAAGATTCCTTTTCCTCAAAGGCTTGCTAAGCCTAACTTGGAGTTTAATGAGTCAATAATTAGTGTTTATAATATATTATTTGAGTCTATTTTATTTAGATTTTATATGTTTTTATTTCCTTTTTAAAACTATTTTACTTCAATTGCAAGTTATTTAATTTCAGGAACAAATATTTAAAGGATTGAGTCTTAGAGCAAAAGAAAGGATATTTGGAGCTGATTCGGATTGAAAATACGAAGATTTGGCACAAAAATATGAAGCCACCAACCAGAAGACTTGACACGGCCCGTGCTTCCGGTGGCACCACTCCAGGCAGCCTGATGCTGCTTTTGCTTCTCCGACAAGCTACCTATTTTAGTTTATTTCTGACCTAAAACCCGTGGTTTCTTGTGGAACTTTCTATTGATGTATTTCTTGGGGCTTAAGTTGTAGACTATAAATAGAGTAGCTAACAAACATATTGATTCTCCTTTTTATTATTTTATTTTATGTTCTTCTTCTTCTTCTTCGCTTCTATGTCTACAATGAACAGTCATGAGTTTTCAAAATTTTATCATATCGTCTTTCTCATCTATATATATATACAAATTTGTTTATGCAGTTATAAAAATCTACAATGGGAGACGGTGCAAACATTGAACAATATTTTGCATCTAAAATAAAAATTTAATTAATAGAAACATTGCATTAATTTGGACATTTTGAAAATAGTCACGAGTTTTCAAAATTTTATCATATTGACTATCACATATTGGTACATAAAAATTTTCTTTTGCATATATAAACGTATAAAATCTTAAACGAGTGTTGTTTAAATATTTTACGTTGTTTTAAATATAAAATAAAAATTTATTTAACAGACACACTATATTAATGTTGATATTTTGAAAATAATCGCGAGTTTAATTTTTTTTATCATATCAACTTTTTCATTTATGTATATAAAAAGTTGTTTATGCAGATATAAGTACATAAAATCTGCAACGGATACGGTGCAAACATTGAACAATGTTTTGCATATAAAATAAAAATTTATTTAATAGAAACACTACTTTAATTTGATTTTGAAAATAGTCATTAGTTTTTAAAATTTTATCATATCGATTTTCTCATATATGTATATAAAAATTTGTTTATGCATATATAAATACATAAAATCTTCAATGGGTGTGGTACAAACATTGAACAGTTTTTTCCATATAAAATAAAAAGTGATTTAATAGAAATACATTAATTTTGATTTTGAAAATAGTCAGTTTTTAAAATTTTATCATATCAACTTTCTTGTATATCTACATAAAAATTCGCTTTCGCATATATAAGCAAATAAAATCAATAACTGGTGTGACTCAACTATTCAACAAATTTTTATTTAATATGTATACATATTTTACAATATTGAACGATGTAACATTACATCGATGTCTTTGATCACTGCTCGTATATCACCAAAGGTCGTATCCTCTTCAGACAATTGTATAGGCTCTATTAGCGTATCCTTTTTATGGTTGTATGGAAAATTGTATAGACACTATATTATGGTCGTATAGCCTTCATCCAATAAATGGCGCATATAGGAGAGTGTGAGTAAGAGTTATCAATAATAATGAGAAAATGTTCCACGTCGGATAATATGAAGAAATATACAGAGGCTTAGTCATATAAATAAAAGTCTTATGTGTTAGTATTATTTGCACCAATAGTTATTCGGTTTTGTTATAGCTAGCCTTACTTCTACTATTCAGTATTTGTAAACTTGTAATTATCAATTACATTATACAATTCCTTTCTTTCTGTTTCTTATATGGTATCAGAGAGAAACAGTCCAGCCCCATTTCCCTCTAAATTAGGACGTCGTTCCTAACCCCAGCTGCCACTCGTCTAAATTAGGACGTCGTTCTTATAGTGTATTTTATATTTAAAACACCTCACTAATTTACACTCACTTTCATCATTTCAAATATTGTTAATTCCTTAAAAATTTGTCTCTATTACATGTTTTGTACCTTAAGCATGTCATTGTCTTTTTTGTTTCTTTTTTTAAGGATCTTCCTTAAGATAGTTACAAAATTGCCCTTCTATTTAAATTTAATTAGAATAGAAATAAAATAGTGTTTTAGTAAAATATAAGTGAATGTAGCTTGTTAATTTACACCTTCGTATTTTTAGGTGGGTGTAAATTAGCAACCTCAAATATATATAATTTTGTTGGTATTATCGGCCATAATTATCCAGTCTAGTTCTAGCATGGGAAAGTTATTGGGTTGGGAAGATAAAGAATGCATCATTTTCGGTCTTTAACCCTTGAGGTGACAATAAACTATAAAAAGGTTGCTATACTATCTATCATTGTATTCGCATGGTTTGAATGTGAAGAGCAAACTTCTTGGCTTTATCCGAAATTCAACGAGAGGTAGATATGCGTCTTTGGAAATCACTTGGCTACGGCAAAATTTGAGAAGTACAGTAGAGTGTGCATATCATATTTGCTTGCTTTTAGTCCCACATTGAATACTTCTACCATTTTTTATACGTTTATATGTAAAAGGCGAAGCTTAAGAAATTAATAAAAATAGCTGCATCTAAATTGAATGATTTACATAATTTGAATGATTTACATAATGTTTCAATTTTGAACTTCTCAAAAGTTTCATTGTGAATACAACCTATTTCTTTTTATATTTGCTTTAAGGTCCACAAGGATACCTATCTCTCTTTTTATTTGCTAGATGATCTTTCTAAATTACAATCCAAACAGTCACCACAATGAAAATATTTGTTTTTGCTAAGTAGTACATGTTAACGATGATATACTTCTGATCTAAGGTATTAGCGTTTAGTGTTTTTTTTTTGTTGGTAAAATAGTAATGAATGTGTTCGGTGGTTATAGATGACTTATTTATCTCTCGGATTTTTTGTTTGTAAAATAGTAATAAATGTGTTCGATGGTTATAGATGACTCATTTATCTCTCGGATAACTTTCGTTTTATTCTCTTTATATCTCTGCCTTGTTGATCGTTCCTTTCACCGAGTAAAATTAAAATTTATTCGAATTAGGGATTGGTGATCTTAGTGATGGGCCTATGAGCCTTGCATGATAAAGACCCAGCTAATAAGTATAGTTAGAACATGTCGCAACCCTCATACACGAAGTCTATGCTTAAGTCGGTGTTCTGAATTTATTGAGATTTACGACGTAACCCAACCGCAAAGCACGAGAAATATGAAAGTGAATCTTGAGAGTTTATTGATATTGCATGACTGACTTAATGTTTCAATTTCGACAATCCTTGAGTTTCATTGTGCATACAACCTATTTCTTTTTTTATTTGTTATTTATTTGTTAGAAGGTCCACAAGGATGGATGATCTTTCTAAATTACAATCCAAAAAGTCACCACAACGGAAATATTTGTTTTTGCCAAGTAGTACATGTTAACGGCGCCGTTTAAAGTGGGTGACCTTATTAGATCTCCTACCGTGGAAGATGCCAATTTTTTTTAAGCTTAAATGACTTGTTTTTGCAGGTTTGATATATTAGTTAGCAGGTGAAAAATATATAAATAACTCTTTTAATAATTTCATTTACATTTTAATGGTATGAATATTACAGGGTCAGTATAGGAAATTCATATTTTCCTTCTTTAAATGATAGATCTAGAGAAAGAACAGCAAAAACACATCTTTAACCTCTAACATCTGCTATCTTCATCTCTAACCTCTTCCACATCCACCATTGTTGTTGCACATCAAAAACACCATAACCCACACACATCGCAGGTTTCAATTTTTCGTTAAACTAATTTGGACACCCATGCCAAACACGGGCTAGATTGTCGATTATTTACTTTTATTATATAAACATTAATTAAATGGCAAATTCATTGGTTTTATACATAATATATTAATAGCACGTATTGTTATTGTGTTATTAATTAAACATCGTATA
>Ga0315914_1000581_pt1 | contig 47766 bp, 32 predicted proteins | sample MpolenodulesMG_FD_203920 | JGI IMG/M metagenome (GOLD analysis project Ga0315914, IMG submission 203920) | Medicago polymorpha root nodule microbial communities from Los Angeles, California, United States - elongated nodules | ecosystem: Host-associated > Plants > Roots > Nodule | place: USA...
AAAACTGCCCCCCCCCCCCCCCCCCCCATCTAAAGTTCTCTTTTCCCCTCCCCTCCAAACTCTCAAACAAAGTATAAGACTTGATGTTTTGTTGGAGCCTGCTTAGAGGATCGTAGTTATTAAAAAGGTTAACTTTGATTCCTTTTTGTTGGCCAGTCCAGACAAATGCTGTAGACCAGATGATGATTATGATCTCTTAAGATTCAGATCATCTAGGTGACTGCTTTCATTTTATTCAGAGTGAATCTACCAAAGCAACGTTTGATCCATACGACGTTTTATCTTTTCCTCTAACTTTCATTGACCCGAAGGATATTGTATCTTTGATTTAGCTCGATCAACTTCATCTTTTCTTGAAAATCCTTGTCATTCATTTAGATTATGAATGACTTAGATGATATGTCATTATTGGATCTTCTGACAATTATGAGTTCAACTTGAGAATATAGTTATGCACACTTTAAACACAATTTGATCATGATGCCATCAAATGAAGACACTCCTTTGTTTTTCCCCATGAGAAACCAAATCTATAAATTGTGTGACATGACTGTATTGTTGTTCGACGAAACAAAACTAATGCCTAGCCAAGATAAAACATGTGACCATAATTTAGATGTTTATATGTTTAAATGTTTCATTCATAATACCTAATTCATCACACAGATGGAATATTACATCCTCATCTAAGCATATTCCTCCCCCTATCGCTTCTCTCGATGCTACAAATGTATCTCCCCCACAACGAACCTCTACTTCCTTCCATATTTACCATCCCATTTATTTACCAAGGTTTTGTGCTAAAGATATCCATCTTATCTCCTTAACCTCCAACACCACTTTTCTAAGAGAGCCAAATTAAAGGCTCTTTGATTTCTCACCCTCAACCGCCTTTCTCTTTGGGTAAGCACATTTTGCCCAATGAACCCAATGAATTTTACGAGCTTTCTCACTCCCACCCCATAAAAAATATTTGAACAAGGACTTGATTTTAAAGATGATACATGACAGAGCTTTGAAAAAACATAGGATGCACACTGGCAACGAGGCTAAGACGACTTTCAAGAGAATAAAACGACCACCTATAAATAAATTATGACGCTTCTAATAAGACAATACGTCTCTTATACGACGACCATATGATTTCAAAATTATAATTTACTAGAATTATCTCCAATTGATAACCCAACATATTTAAAAAAAGTCGTACCCACCTTGTAATTTAACATTAATGCAGCCCATTCAACCAATAGCCATCAGTATTAATACCATCTAGCAAACTTTTATGAAAGGTTCCCTTCAACCCAAAAAGAGTTCAAAAAGCAACAAAGCGGTCTCATTGTACAAACAGTACACCAACTTTTTCGCCCAATGATTAATATATCATCTATAGACTCGAGATGGGTAACTTTGAAACATCACTTGTACCCACTTGAAAACGATATAGTTTTTCCAATCTTATAGCCTTGGTAAACAATGAGTTAAACTCCTTAACTTCAATTACAAACACAGAAGGTGATAAGGGATCCCTCTGCCTTAACATACGATCCATAATAAATTCATCGACGGGACAAATATTAACAGTAATTGAGAATAATGTTTTCCACTTACATTATGACATCCAAGACATTCGTTTTAAAGGAAAATCCATCATTCTCAAAACATAGTCAAGATAAGACCAATCCATCGAGGCACAAGCTTTCTCAAAAACAACTTCAAACATGATTCATTCCATCTTATTCTTCTTAGATTCATCCACAATCTCCTTGAGAATCAAGACACCTTATATAATTTGTCTATCCTTCACGTAAGCCTACTGAGACTCGAACATCGTCTTTCCAATAACACATTTTAGACAATTTGCCAAATTTTAGAATGCACCTTATATACACAATCAACCAAATAAGTTGGTATATAAACCGCCAAAAATTAAAGTTTCATCTTCCTAGGAACTATAACAATGAAAATATTATTCAAGTCACGCACTAGCCTTCCATGGATATGTAAACAAATAAAGAACCTCATAAAATCTTCTTTAGTGTCTTCCCAAAATTCTTTTAAGAACCCAAAATTAATCCCATCGAGATAAGAACTTTTGAAGTTGTCACAGTCTCACACTACTTTTTTTTTTATTTCCTCCAAAGAAAATTGTTGAGTTAAAGAAACTCCGTTTAACTTTAATATGCTCTTAACAGGCATTGTACACATAGAGGTGTCAATATCATGGGGCTTTGAAGTTTAGGCCCCAGCCCACATAGTAAGGGGGCTTGAAAATTCACAAGATTAAAAAGCCCACATTCATGCAAGCCCACAAATAAAAAAATCAAAAGGCCCCAAAGCCCCAAAATTTCTATAAACATTTTTTTAAAAAACAAATAACTTTTTTTTTACCGAAAAAAACTTTATTTTTACCAGAAAAACTTTTTTTTTTACCGAAAAAACTTTTTTTTTACCGTAAAAAAACTTTTTTTTTTTGCCGGGAAAAAAAACTTTTTTTTTTTACCTTTATAGTGGGCCTTTTTTAGGCCCACAAATAAATAGATTTTAGAGTGGGCTTGACCCCAAATATTTTGTTCAATTAGGGGGCTTTAATTTAGTGGGCTTGGTGGGAGCTTTTTTAAGTGGGCTTTGAAATTTGGGGCTCTATTGACACCTCTATGTACACATATTCGGTATACTCCGACGCCTCTTCTCACAATGATTGTTAAAGTGGTTGAATACCCCACCTTTTACTTCATTCACCCCTTCCTCTCTTTCTCTATTGATAGTAATGCTTAAAATCATTTATTCCCACCGTTAATCTTAACCAAACTATGGAAGAACTTAGTATTCGCATAACGTTCTTTTAACTATAAAACATGAGATCTCTGCCATTGAAGACTATTATGCACCCTTAATAAAGAACAAAAATTTATGAATCAATTCCTTTATTTGAATTTGATCTTCTTATGACAAACTTTCCTCCTCCTCTTTAACTTCTCTGAAGGAGAGCTGAAAGTCTTTCAACCCCCACAACATCTTACACACATTTTCCCCAACTTTGTATCCTGAATACAAACAATATTTGGTTTTTCTACCCGAATAAATTTTTGATTTTTTTCTCCGTCTATTCATCAAACGCCCTTACATTATAACATAATATCTTCGTTTGACCCTGCATACATTAAGGTTCAACACAAATGATTGTTCAGTAACGTTTGGGTTTTGTAAAGGATATTGACAATATATTCTTTAATAAAGAAGCCAATGAATTTATATTGATTAAGGAATGACTTATCTGCAAAGTCGCAAGTTCAACTTTCATTATTGTCGCAAATATATATTTGATGAATGATCTATAAATATTTCTATAAGTGTGTTTACTCGACTCAAGTAATTTCTCCAAGTCAAATTATGATAAGATTTTAAAACTCAACAGATTTTAAAAGAGAAATGCACATAAAATGGATATGGTCCGATTATGATAAGATGACAGCGTAATTCCGCGATTTGCTTCGGTCAACGCAGATGCATGGTCATAAATTCATACTCAGTATCGTATTTTTCTCTTTTTTTAATACTACTACCTGTCTCGTCAACCCTTAGACCATATGGTAGAGATAGAAAAAGTAAGCACACGGAAACCATTTGCAACACTACACAATAATATGGTAGCACAAACTTTTCAGTAAAAGGAAAGAGAGTAGCACATACTTTTGTATATAATTTGAATTTGAATTATAATATGGTGTAGTATTCTTTTTTTGGTACAATATGGTGTACTAGTATTTAATCTAATCTTATAACAATTTGTTTGCAGGAATTTCATGGTATTAAACTACTACTAATTTTGAAATTTTGGTACGTTATTTCGTCTAAATTTTATCAAAATTTCAGTTTTTAATTTGCTTGAACCGTAACACAGAAGAAAGTTGTATCTAAGTGCTTTTCCCCTTCTGCTATTGCAATAAATGTAGTTCAACAACACCAAACTCAAATTTCAATGCATGTGGCATTATTCAAAGAGGAAAAGAAAAAACCGTAACTAGACCGAAAAAAGAAAAGAAAAGACCACATTATTCAGAAAAGTATAACACAAAATTGTCAAATGTTAATGTGATGCCATTCCTTGATCAAATACCCTATAGTTTCAGCCAAAAGACAATAAAGTTGATGTTGAGAAATGGGGTTTTCTTTTCCTGGCAAAATCCTCGAATATTCCTCTATCTTCCAAGGTAATACTATGTTTTTATCTCATTAGCTTTTTTGACAACAAAATCATAATTAAATAATCATTGATTCCAAGCCTGTACAATTTTCCAAATTTGATTAATCTTAGGTTATTTCAAAACTAATTCATACTGTAACAATAAAAAACTAATTTCCTCTAAAAAAAAAACTAATACATATTCCGGTCTTTTAATTTTTGAGTATCATTTTTTTATTTTTATACATTACTGTTCAATGAATTTAGTGAATTTTTCAAGTATGAATTTACCTGCCATACACATTTTCAGTTTTTAATTATATATTATAATTATTAAATATTCTTTTATTTCTGTTTATAAATTTTAATTAATTTTTGTTGACTAATTTTAAAGAATTTTATTCAGGGATAAACATATCGTATAACCAATAATCCTACAAAATCTCTTTATCAAACAACAAAAAAAAATCTTGCAAAATCTTCTATATATTTTTTTTATACAAAATCCTCTTTATTTAATTGAATCTCATCCATTTTAACTAATTAGTTGTTTTTCAACTTTATTTAAAAATGAAATTAAGTATTTTATAAAAAAAAAATGAAATGAAGTAGTTCAATTTCTAAAATTCGAGATCATGTATAAATTATACAAATATTAAGCAATTTCAGCAATTATTGCCAGCACAAATGATTGAATATTACGTTTACACTCGCAATAAGATGGAAGATTTTACGTTGTATGTATGAGATGTACCCTCCATATCTAAATTTTCTAAGACACATTATTTTGTCAAAAAACAAGAAAAAATATGATATGCTATAAAGAATAAATCAAAACAATAAATTAAAGTAAGATACATTCACAAAATAAGATGTAAAATAAAAATATTTAAAATCCAAATTGAGATATACTAAGTTGCATAAAAAGATTCAAAGAATATAGCCTTAAAAATAATTTAAATAAAAAAATAATTGTTGAGTGAGATGATAAATAATCTCATTAAATTAAAGAAATTTTTATCAACATTTTAATTAGATAAATTAGTATATACAGTTGCAAGCTGACAAAAAAAGCCAACCAACTAACGTAGGAAGCAATTTAGTTTCACACATAAATGAATACAGTTGGACTGTGTCAAAAAAACAAGTCTCTTTCTTACAACTTCATAAAAATTTAAGTCATTTATTTGCGTTCTGTCTTAATAATTTTTTCTTCTGCTACTACTTTCTCTTTCTCTCTCTACACTATTTTCTCTTCTCTCAATTTCTCCGGCGACATTTCTTCTCTCTATTTGACTACCACCGATCACAATCCACTACCGCCGACCTACGCTACCCAACCATGGGTCATTGCTGCAGCAAAAGCATCGCAGTCGACAACGAAACTGTCGCCACCGATCACCACCACAAACCACCACCGCACCACACACCATCACCGCTTTCGGCTTCTCAACCTGTCTCCGGCGTCAGTGATGCTACTCCAGGAAGACAAACTCCGGCAACTTCTTTCTCCACAAGTCCGTTCAATAGTCCTCTTCCGGCAGGTGTGATGCCGTCTCCGGCGACGAAGACTCCGGGAAGGAAATTCAGGTGGCCACTTCCTCCACCGTCTCCGGCGAAGCCGATAATGGACCTGTACAGGAAGATGAAACCGAAAGATGGACCTATACCGGAGGAGCATGGAGAAGGTGGTGGTGGTGGTGGAGAGAGAACGTTGGATAAGAGTTTTGGTTATGGGAAGAATTTTGGGGCCAAATTTGAGCTTGGGAAGGAAGTTGGTCGAGGGCATTTTGGTCATACTTGTTGGGCTAAAGGGAAGAAAGGTGAACTTAAGGGAATTTCAGTAGCTGTCAAAATCATTACCAAAGCTAAGGTGAAAATTAAGATCATATTGTTTATTTGTTTTTTTATTATCATTATGATTATGATTGCTTTAAAATTTGAAAGTCAATTGTTAAGATAATTTGATGCGTGTTTAGTACTCTTGGTCAATTCAGGATCCATTGTTGACTTTTGTGAGTATTTCTGCGATTGATTTGAATTTTGTGTTAGTTGGAAGTAATTTTGTAGTGGGAAATGTAATACGTGGTTCATGTTTTCCATTTTTCTTTTTTGAATTTGGAAGTTCAATTTAGCGGTTAAGCGCTCTTCTTTGGAAAACTATGATGCTGAATTTGTTGAATTTGTTTCGAGTTTAGTCGATATATTCGGAATGGATATCATACCAATACCATTAACGCGTTACAGAATTTGGTAAGGTAGTAGTTTTGCATTGAAGTTCGAAATGGATTTATTGGTGATGTAAGATGTCGTTTTCCACAGTGGCTGCTACTATAGTGGTGTTGCGTACCATATAGGCGCTAAACAAGAAACTCCAATGCGTTACATTTTGAGTAGCGGCTGTAGTAGCTGAACAGTTGCGTAGTTACCGTTATAATGAAGCTCCCGCGAAAATCTGAACATGCCGCCAAATTATAGTTGGTGCCTTTGCTTCTGAACTTTTTGGTCATTTTACCTTGAAACTTAATTGATTCAAATTGGTTTGAATGTTGGTAACAATAAATTTTGATTATTAACTATGAATATGTCTTTAATTTTGCGTTAACTTTCTCTCTATTTTTTAGCTTTTGTATGTGTATGGTATATATTTCTTGTATTGTTTCATTAAACTTCGACGTAACGGCCATACTGCTGCTACCCATCGTACCACTATAGCGTTTTGGGAGTTAGCCGCCACACTCAACTATCCGCCATTATCTACGTAGATGCTAGTACGAGAAAGGAAAATGCTTGAAAACCTGTTTTTCCAATAAAACTCAAAAGTATGGAAAGCCAAACATTGAAGGACTAGTCATGCCAGATAACACCTACATTTGGCTGAGCCGGTTCTTTATCTCTGGTTGGTTTCTTGGGAGGCATCAAAATAAATGTTGAGATTAGGGTAGCAAAATTGTCAGAGGTTTTAGTATGAGACTAGAAGTAGAAAATCATGGCTCTCAAAATCGGGTTTCTGCATATACTTTACAAATGCAAGGTTAGGTTGCTTACAGTACACCTCCAAAGGGTCCAACCCTTCCCTAGATCATGCTGTAGTGGGAGCTTTGTAGCACTGGGTGGTAAAAATTATTATATGGCATGAGACAATTAAGAAAAACGTGAAGTTGCAACCTCTATAGCAAGGGCAAATCATTGCATTTTTGGTTCTATTTGTGCCCAATTGGTTGTGGTTCAATCGGTGCAGGCTCCTTTGTTTGTGTAGTGAAGCTCCTTGATCATATCCCTTTGTTACCAAAACACATGGATGGGCGAAACTGTTTTGTTTGTGCAGTGAAATCGTTTGTTTGACAAAAGCTGTTTTAGGCTTCTGGTTAGATCATTAGTAAACATATTGGTGTTTAGTAAAAAACGCATATACCCAACCTGGGTATTTATAATTGTTTTTCAACTCCATTATGAACTGAATTGGAGTGTAGCATATATGAGAGGACAATTGAGATCACGGAGAAAGGGAACAAACAACACCTTTTCTATTGATGAACATTACAAGAATTGTACATTTTTAACTTTATTGCAAGTTCTATAGGAATCAGACACGGAGAAAGGGAACAAGCAACACCTTTCTTGAACATTACAAGAATTGTACATTTTTAACTTTATTGCAAGTTCTATAGGAATCAGACACGGAGAAAGGGGACAAACAACACCTTTCTTGAACATTACAAGAATTGTACATTTTTAACTTTATTGCAAGTTCTATAGGAATCAGACAATTTAGAACTTTTACTTTAGCTACCTGGGCTCTGATGGGTGATGTTTCTAGGACGAGCTTGAACTAAAGCTTACTCTATATTCCTGCAACTTTTCGTTATTCTCTAAACAATCAAATTGGTGTCTGAGAGTAAATTTTAATTTGGGGTGGGGGAATTACTTATTGTTATGTTGTGGTTGTTTGTCGCTTTATTTTTATTTATTTTTTATGACATATATCAACATGAATTGAGATTTGATTTTAGTTTTTTTTTCCGATCTCGCATTGTAATTTTTGCTCGGTGATGTTTATTGGGATTAACTGATTTTCATGTGGCAGATGACTTCAGCAATAGCAATTGAAGATGTGAGGAGAGAGGTGAAAATGTTGAAGGCCTTATCTGGACATAGGAATTTGGTCAAGTTTTATGATGCATTTGAGGATGTGAATAACGTCTACATTGTGATGGAGTATGTATAGATACAACTATATCTGAAAATTGCTTTCAGTCTTGATAGGATTTTATTCATTATCAACTGGTTGGTCTGTGTTCTCATGAAGTTATTGGGTGTAAAGGACTTCATCATAAGTACATGTTTTCAATATTGTTCACAACACGAACTTATTTTGCAGCTGGGTAGTACATACAACTGTTTAATCAGTAATTTATGTCGACTTAATGAGATATTCTTATTCTTGTCAGGTTGTGCGAGGGTGGAGAATTACTGGACAGAATTCTAGATAGGTAAAACCGAAAGATTGTTTTTTATTTATTTATACTATCTGTAACTTTGTTGTTCCTCCATACTTTTCTTGCAGAAGTTCGGTTTTTTAAATAACATGATGGTAATTGGATTCTTTTGATGTTAATTATTTAATGAAGAGGTGGAAGATATACAGAGGAAGACGCCAAAGTTATTCTTCTACAAATTCTGAATGTAGTTGCCTTTTGTCATCTTCAGGGAGTTGTTCATCGCGATCTAAAACCAGAGGTACGGCATTGTGAAGTTTGAACTACTTACATTACTTGGCCACAACTTTCAGTGAACAAGGAATTATTTTGTTTGTATAACTACTTCTCTAATCTATAAACTTGTAACCCTAAATGTTTTGTCTATTTTGCAGAATTTTCTTTTTGTCTCAAAAGATGAGGATGCTGTTCTGAAAGTTATTGATTTTGGTCTATCTGATTTTGTTAGACCAGGTAATGTGATCGAACCAACCTAACTTTCATGTATTTAAGTTTCTTCCTAGTTTCAGCTTTAGTATATTATACACTTGCATGGTAGAATTCTCAGTTCTCACATTCAATTTTTCGTAGAATAACCAAGGAATAAAACATCACATGTTTTGTGCAATATGGTCCGACAGTTCCTTATTTTGTGGGATACCTACACAGTACATTTTAGGAACTGTGATGTTTTACCATATTACAATTCATCAGTCATTAGTTTTGTGATGGACATCTAAATCTAAGGGTGAGTTTGTGAGTTTGGAAGGGAGGGCTTTGAAAAAAAGGAAAGAAGAAGTGGAAGAAATTGAGGCTTTTGGAGGAGGACTTTGAGGGTTTATTTTTCTTTATACTACAAAATCCTTCCGAAATAAAGTAACTCAAAAATTGTACTGGAGGAGGAGTTTGGAGGGTTTATATAAATTCTTCAAATCCAATCTATGTTGCTATAATACTCTTAAAATTAGTAATTATAAACATTAATTTATCAATCTCTACAAAAACACACCATAAAAATAAATGCAAGATTTTTCTATATTTTCTTCTCAAGCCCACCCTACAAAGCCCTGCAGGCCTACATCGATTTGCTTGTCAAATGATTTTCACTAATTTACCGGCTTAGATGAATCTCAGGAATGCATTAGTTCTAGGTTTAGGATTCCCTCCACTATTCAAAATAAGTACTCCTATATATCATTCATTCTGCCTTATGAACATTTCCGTTCTCCTATTGATTTTTGCACTAATAGCACTGGCTTCTTATAAACATGCAGATCAGCGCCTCAATGATATTGTTGGTAGTGCCTACTATGTTGCACCTGAAGTGCTCCATAGATCTTACAGCGTTGAAGCAGACCTGTGGAGTGTTGGAGTTATATCGTACATATTGTTATGTGGAAGTAGACCGTTTTGGGCACGGACAGAATCAGGAATTTTCCGGTCCGTGTTACGAGCAAATCCTAATTTTGATGATTCACCTTGGCCATCAATATCACCGGAAGCTAAAGACTTCGTGAAGAGACTTTTGAACAAGGACCACAGGAAAAGGATGACTGCTGCTCAAGCTTTATGTATGTTTCATTTGAATATTTTGCTCAGACCATGCCTAACTTAATGGTCAATTGTTTTTATTGAATTCTCTCACAGACAAACATTCCTAAATCTTATTCCGTGATTTGTAATATTAAATTGCCTCCATATTTGCAGCTCACCCATGGTTGAGAGATGAAAAAAATGCCGTTCCTTTAGATATTTTGATTTACAAGTTAGTCAAGTCATACGTGCGCGCCTCGCCATTGAAACGTGCGGCACTGAAGGTAGTCACCTATTATGCTACCATTATTACAAATGCATTTTTATCCTCCCCTCCTTTTCCCTTTGTGAGGTCTGTGGACAATGAAAGAAGAGTAATGTTTTCTGTTTTCAATTTTCTCTGTATCTATGCAGGCTCTCTCAAAAGCATTACCGGAGGACGAGGTTACCTACCTTAGAGCACAATTTAGCCTCTTAGAACCTAAAGATGGTTGTGTTTCACTTGAGAATTTCAGAGTTGTAAGTGCACGATTTTTTGTAAATGTATTCCTTCTATGACATCAAGACGTGTTCTTAAACAAACAACCACAATCTCTAAACTGAAATTATAATAAATTCAGGCTCTCATGAAAAATGCAACTGACGCCATGAAGGAGGCAAGGGTGCCTGACATTCTAAATTTGGTAAGTCGTATTTGTTTTTTGATATTTATGTATTTATATTTCTTCAAACTTCAACCATTTGCTCCAAACCTATCATGTACCATGTCTTGATTGATTCATGTGATAAACTTAAAACAAGTTGGATGATATAAGGGGCCACTGTGAGCTCATAAAGGAAAGGGGCCACTGTGAGCTCATAAAGGAAAAGGGGCCACTGTGATGAATTAAATGTTGTAACCTTTTAAGTCGTGCTCATATTCTCTTTTAGAGGTATTTAGTGAAAACAGGTGGTAGGAAGTAACTATAATTTGTTTATACTTTAAAAATGTTCAGATGGTATCAGTATATGATCATATTTGGATTTTATCATTACGCGAACTATTATAAATTTTGTTGTTTTCCTTGAAAGAATTTTTCTTTTCTTCTTTGAATGCAAATATAATATGAAATATCTGAAATGTGTGTTTCTTGAAATAAGATGGATCCGCTCTCCTATAAAAGATTGGACTTCGAAGAGTTTTGCGCTGCTGCAATCAGTGTATACCAGCTGGAAGTTCATCCAGAATGGGAAAGAATTGCCACCACAGCTTATGATTATTTTGACGAGGCAGGGAACCGTGTCATTTCAGTCGAAGAGTTGGCACAGGTTTGCACATTCGATTTCTAAGAGCACACCTACTTGTGTTAATTTTATCTAAAACGCCATGAAATAACCTACTTAACACGTCGAGATATTGTGTTTTTTCAGGAGATGAATTTAGGTCCTTCTGCTTACTCTCTAATGGGTGATTGGATCAGAAAATCTGATGGAAAACTCAGCTTGGTCGGATATACAAAGTATTTGCATGGTGTCACAATTCGTTCAAATACAAGACACAGATAGCTATGATGATTAAAAGGAGATTTTATTATTATACTTATTGAAATTGAAATTAGTTTGTGTCCTTTTCTTTTTAAATTTGAATTGAAACATTTTTCTTTTTGAATTTGAATTGAAAGGGAAATGGTACAGAGGGTCTAAGCAATTTTTTTATAGGGACGTTGGAGATTGTATCATGGAAAAGTAGAGGTAGCTAGCATATTGTTTTTGTTCCTCATGTGACTTGTGGTGCAAAGTAAAAATTCTCCCATTTTACTTGTGAGCACAAATGCAACTTGCTTTCTTGTAAGATTTCGTGTGAAGATTAAAGATACTTCTACTATTTGGGTCAACTTTATCATACGCCAGAAAATGTCGCACTTTGTTCTGTTTCACAAGAATATTGAGGCAGAGAAATGCGGCAATTAACATGGGCCATGAGCAATGTTAATGTGTGTTTGGTCTAGATCCTTGTTTGAAACGATACACATTATTCTTTGTAGCACTGGTCAAAAACCAAAATAAAATATAGGCGCGCTTGTATTATGTTCATAAATGGTTTTTTGCATAAGCAAAAGCGAATTAAAGAGAGTGGATGATTTTTTTTTTTTTGACAAGGAGAGTGAATGGTTATCAACGAAGATTTGGTCTAGCGGAAAGAGATAGATACTCACAACACGACGAATCGATATCCGAATTTATGGTTAGAAGAGTTATCTAAATAAAGTGCATGACACGATTTGAATAGAACCGCCTCTAGTGGAGAAACCTATGATGAAAAAAAGAGACTAAATGGTTTACTTGATTGCTTAATGCTTACTTCCTCCGGACTAATATTCCATTCGTCCTACAATATTCAATACACTCGGTTTCTTTAATAATTTGATCCAATATTCGACCCCTAGGCGGTGCACGTGAACAAATGTATATTGGAAGATGTTAGTTTTTTAAATGTATCTCATTTACTTGAAGAAGAAATTAGTCTTCAAATTTTATCGTAGAGATATAAACAAAAAAAATGAATAGTACGTTTTACAAAAGTTCTCTAATCATTTTGGGATAAATTTTATTTGCAAATAAATCGATTGTTGTGGAATAGATGAAGTACTATTTTAACCAAAAGAATCAATTCTACACTAATTAAAAATTTAGTGAACATAATTTATTTTTTAAAAATATAATTGCAAGTGTTTTCTAAATTATCATTTGTCATTATTTACTCTTATATAAGAGTTTGGTTTATTGGAACATCAAATGAAGGATTAAAGGTTTTTCTTGGAAGAGTAACGTTAAATATATTGAAGTTAGTTGACATGTATTTATATTGAAGAATCTATCAAATATCACTTTGTTTTCTATGTTCTGTCAAAAGAATAATAATGATTTGTTTTCTATGCATATATGGAGGAATAAGTATTGACATTGTATTTGTCCCAAAAGTAGCGCGTTGAATGACATTGCATTTTCACGTTTTCCATTTGCCTAAGGTGAAGAATGACAAATAATGGGAAGTTAAAATACCAATTCAGCCCAACTTTGTTGTCAATATTTTAAAAACTTTGAATGGGTATGAGTTTTGAATTTTGATGACAAATACGTTACGTTGAGATTAATGAAAAGAATATAAAATAAAATGATTAGCAGAACATGCCGGATTAGTTGTTCAAGGCTGGATTGACTGCCGAAACAAGTAAAAAGCTGCTGTTTAGTGAAGGCACGATTCATATTGGAAGGAAGGAATTTGGACAACAATGTATGTATGAATATGAAGACTCTCTCAAACAAGCATTATAATAATAGTTTCTCATAGATACTTATTTATTCTTTTCACAAATCAAGAACTATTAAACATTTAATTTGGTCTATAAGTTTGGCTTCCTAGTCAAGTTAGGTTACAACTACTTTTTAAACAGGAGAGGATAATTTAAAGACTAACTTGATTGGTATTAAAAAAATTATGAATCATTTTATATTTCTATAGTTTAAGGACCAAATAGGATATATCCAGATAATTTAGATATATCAAAATGAAGGTTCATGCATTTTAATTATGATCGAATTGAACTCAAGTTTAACCCCTGAAATATTCATTAGCCAAACTTTATGTGCTTTAGACGAATTCTAAATTTTCAAAACTAATCTTCCCTCAAATAACATATGATTAATATTACAAAATAACTAACATAAACCTTCCTTAAAAAAACTTCCCTCAAATAACATATGATTAATATTACAAAATAACTAACATAAACCTTCCTTGAAAAAAAAGAACTAACATAAACCCAACCCTTTGGAGTGCCGCGTGTCAAAACAAGTTTTTTTTTAGAGGAATCTAAACAAGGTTTAAAGGATGTAGGCTTGAGGATTTGATTTACATGCTGCCTGTGGTTACGATTCTTAGCAAACAAAAAATTGAATGAGAAAATAGGCCAACAAAATACTACTACCTCTCCATATATATTTTAAAATCAATTGATGACAGCCAACAACCTCAAAAAAAGGAGTATTTTTGTAAGATTAGCATTTCCTAACATAGTGATTGGTTTAGATTTTTTTTTTTTCCTTTTCAAAGTCAAGATCGCCCATATTCGGAGGAAAATGTGATTGCCAATATACCCAATGTGGTTGTTGACGTAATGATGATGAATAAATAAATTGCTTAAACTTTGTCGACAAAAATATGCTTGATATTTATATCAAAATCAAAATATATATAAATTGCTAAACAATTGTAATTACTCAATGGGTCGACGCATACACGCCAAGTATGTTGAACCACAACTATCCCACCAAACTTCCTAGTTGCTACCATATTCCTTATCATAGTAATCATAAAAAAACAACCCCACCATTAAGAAACCAAAGGCAAATCAACTATACGTTATTACATATAGAAAATTAATTGGGTAACAAAAAATATATAGAAAAATTAATTAAACGGAATATAGTTGCTGAAAAACAAGGCCAAAAACGCTGTTTGGTCCCTTTCGTACGTCCAAGTCCTCCTTAACGCGGTTATTGTAATAATAATATATGCATATATTAGATTTCTTAAAGTTAATCTTTCTTTTGCGTAGGGCCAAACTAAAAGGGCAAAAACGAATGAAAAAGAAAACAAAATAAAGTTTATCTTTATCTTTATTCCAAATTCCAACCGTGTCTTTCACGCTAGGAACTTCCAACAGCTATCAACTTTTTTTTTTTTTTTTTTAATTAAGAACCCCTATCTAATAAGCGTTCACACTCATCATATAAGATTGGATTTATTTATTTTCTTAAATGTAAGATTCAAGTTTTTTTTTTGATACAATCATAATATTTTTTTTGAAGAAGATACAATCATAATATTGAAATTGCAAAGAGAAGGATATACACATATCATCATGATTGAATTTGATTGAGAATACATGCGTAAAAAATAGGTTGAAGATATATACACTTTACTGTTTTTTCATGGTAAAATAAACACAATATTATTCACACCACAATATGACTCTCATTCGATTTTTGCCACTGATATCAAACAATTACACCCAAAAATAATTCTACAAATTAAGATCCAAGATTTTTGTTACTTAATGATATCAACACTATTGGAGAAGATTGAGAGAGAAAAATACACATAAAGTTTCATGCATACATAATAATTTTCTCAAGCTAGTAATGATAATATTGAATCAAACTTTAAAGCACCAAGCATGATGATGGTGGTGAGATTTCTCCATATCAATCATTCCTTGGACGGTGCGAAACTCTTCAACGTGGCAGGGAATGATGATTGGTCCCTTGTGATCGAATCCATATTCTTCTTCAGCTTCTTTCAACAATTGCATAAACAATGGATGGTTTATGTAAATGACCGGGATCACAAACTTTTGTTGCTCTTCTCCTTTTCCCACCATCACTGCCAAACACCCTTTTGGAATGTCCTTATTCTTTTCATGGTGGTGATGAAAATTGAGGTGAGGGAGGTGCAAATGAAAACTCAAGTGATGGTTATGATGATTACTACTAATCCCCATAAGTAAGATGAATAACAAAGAACAAAACCCACAAAGTTGAAGGAAACAACAATAAGAAGTGTATTGAATGTACTTCAAGTAGTTGTTAAACAATGATTAATTGGTTTTGGGAGGTTTTTTGTTATAAGAAAACAAAAGAGAAAGGCCAAGGATCAGAGGATGATATTGTGAGATTAAAGAGAGTTAAGGAAGAGTCGGTGAGAGATTTTGGGATATTGCTCATGATAGATGGAAAACAAAATACATAACAACAAAAAAGGAATGATGAGGAAGATATGAGAAGGGTTGTATATATAGGTGGGGGAAGTCTAGGTTAGGTTAGGGTGTACAAATATTTGATGTTAGTGAGAAAAGGGTGTATTGTGTTGTGGTGGTGGGTCATTGATATATTAATTAATATTAATATTATGATGATGATGATGATGATTCTAGGGTTTGCTTACTGTGTACACAAAGATTTGTTCTCGAAAGGAAACAGCTAGAGAAATAATACCAAAGATTATCCTTAAAAAAAAAAAATTCCCAAAGATTAGGAGAGTCGTTTATAATTCACAGCTGGAAATTTGAATTTGGTACGGGAAGGTTAACATGAATTGTCAGGAAAAACACATGGAAAGAGTCGCAAATTGAATTAAATAAATTAGTATTAAAACTCAACTCCAAAACTTTCAACAACAAAAAATCAACTCGAAATGTAAATACCAGTAATAAAATATCAATCAAAATCATTTTACTAACACCTTTAACTTTTTACTGTTTATTTTTCATAAAAAAAATACATTTTAACTGTTTTTGTCGGCAGACACCTCAAGTTCCCGGACTTTTCCAATTCCAGTTGACTTTGCTTATTTTTCCTTTTTGTTTTTATGGGAAAGCCTATTTCTAAATATAGTATGGAATATAAAAAATGGAATAGATCACGGCAGGCTCTCCACCATCTACAATATTGTTCGGGTTAAGTAACCGTGTTTTTATGTTTTTATTTTATTTTTTCTTATCCGCAAAGGAATTATGTTTGAGGCAAAAAAATATATTAAACGTGAACATCTCTCTTAATACGAATTTGAGTTTTGAATATCTATGTTGTGGAAAACTAATTTCTTTTGGAGTTATGATATATAGACAACTTAGGTGGCAATATACCCTTTGACATCCACACAAAAATCTAACATGTGGACACATGGACTCCACACAAGCACGCTTTCTCTTTCATTTTCTCTTCTCTCTTTCTAGTACATGAGGTGTAGAAGGGTGTATGAGAATAAAGGGCGTTTATGTAACATTTTCCTTTCTTTTGTTATGTTAATTAGACATGATTATAAAATTTAATGTGTAAGCTAATCAGTCGGCCATTTAAGTCACTGAGACTAGCTTACTAATGACATTCATTAGGGGATGAACACTATCTGTTTTGGGCCAAAAATCATCAATCTGAAGCAACCCACAAATGGAAAAGCTCAGCCGACCGTCGTCCGTTGGTGTCTAACCGTCTATAGTTACATCGGGTGACAACTTAAACGTGTTTTAGTTAAGATGGGTGGGTTCATTTTGAAAATTCCATAAGCGATAACTGAAAAACTTCACCAAGACTTGAAACAAATGAAAGATCAGTGGTCATACAGTGATTCCGTTGTAGCCTACCTCTATTACCACATGGATGAGGTGACTAATCCCATGGAATGCAGTTGACTCAATACTTGACTCTCATGATTTTACCTTCCTCCGTGTCCGTTGGGCGACACTTGATAGTTCAGACATTCCAAGATTAATTGTTGCATATTTTTGGCATTCCAAGAATACTTTTGGTATTAGAAGATTACTACATGTTTTTCAAATGGATTAGGCATTTATAGATTCCTTGTTGCATATTTTACCTGAAGACATACAACGTCTATTTATGAAGACATGCTGGTAGGCCGGTCTTGGTAACATTTTCTAGTTCCACAAGGTTTCCCATCCCATGGTATTGCCTATTTAGAGGGACATCTACCTTGGCTGATAAATACTGTATGTAAGTTCTGATAAAGCAGAAGAATGGAAGTGAAACGCTAGGTACTTTGCACTTATGTAGGAAAGTTTGAAATATAGCCTTGGAAGGGACAGATAGTAGTACATAGTACGACGATCAGTATTCTACTATGCAGCAGAATGTCTAAGAAACAGAGTCGACCATCCATTATCGAGTGAGGTGTAAAAGGAGGTGCTACTCATAACTTGCACACAAAGAAACTCAATAGTTAATATTTGTTCGTTTATGTATCTTAGTGTTTTCATGACATAATTTTGTATATTAGTATTCTAATATTACGACATTGAACTCGTTCAATTTATGAATTTTATGCCAAGCCATAAAACCGTTTATGAATATTTTCTATTCTACCAATCATCGGTGTATATGAATTTTATGCATGAATGATATTGGATTCTAATGATACAATTCTACATGAATTTCATGCACTCTGAATGATACAATTATGTAGTCTACAATTATATGCATCATACGTATTGGTTCTTAAGTCTCGATTTAGGATCGAGGCTTGTTCCTCGAGATGATTGGTGGTTAACTTGTGAACTTCAACAGTTGGGAGTTAGGATATGATTCTGTTAAACAAGAGCATTTTAGAAAACTTGAGGGGCCTGTGAGCATTTTGAGGGGTCTGTAGAGCAAAATCTCTTGTGTATTGTATCTCAAATCTTAAATGATTTGGGCCTTTTGTCTCTTTAACTGATCTTGTTTTTATTCCAAAAAAAATAAATCCCTAACAACAAGCTCTTTAACAAATGCCTTCACCTATAAAGCCCAGATACGAGATACGATACGGATACGATACTGCACTGATACGTCGATACGGGAAAATTTCAAAAATAAGATACGATACGGCTGAGATACGTTAATAAAAAAAATTATATAATTAAATGTACAATATAATTATAACCATTTTTTAATATGAAAATATATTAACAAATAAAAGAAATCAGTCATAGGCTCGTAGAACATCAACATAAATATAAATAATATTAATGATTAATAGAGTGATGATGAGTCAATTACATACACAATATATCCCAAAAAGAGCACCATAAGTGCTATAAGATATCCAAAAGGAACATTGTTAGTGCTATACTACATCGATCCAAAAAAGAAGCATTATACTCAAGAGTTAAGTTATTTTAGTTAACGTTAATTGAGAATTGAGAAGTATTGAGGAAGGTATCGGTGTAGGATAATTATCGGATACTCTCTTGATACGTATCAGGAAGTATCAGATAATTATTTTTTTAAAAAATAAAATTTAATCTTCGGATACTCTCCTGATACGTACTGGGAAGTATCAGGCAGATATCAGTGCATGATACGCAGGGAATACGATACGTCATCCATTTTGAAGCGATGCTTCATAGGCCTTCACATACTTTTTTTTAGTCATCCTCCCTATATTTTTATTACAAATATAAATTAATTTGTAACCACGAGAGTAAAATGTATCGTGTTGTAATGAAATCTCTATTTTGTTTAATGAATAAAAAATGTTTCTGATATCTTACAAGAAAATAAAGAAATAAAGTAATGGTAGGGTGTTAGTGATTTATTGTTGTTTGCACTAGCTTACACAGTACATAAAAATGAACAATTGTGTTAAGGCGATTCAATTAATTAAATAAAAGAGAAATAAAGGGAACAAGTGTGTTAAGGTGATTCAATTGAAATGGAAGACGATTGTACATAAAAATGGAATGTGAAGGAACGTGCAGAAAAGATTAAGCTTGGAGACATAATACTTCTGCACGTTTGGTTCTCTTATTTAACATCAACATCTCAACCATTAGATTAATCAGAGCTAAAAATTATGCACTAGATATAACTGTGGAGTGTGGATATAAGAATCCATTAATGGGAATGGATGCTCTCAATTTCTCACATTTATTTTCTGGGAAACCTGCTCTCACTTTTTATTTTATATTAATAATCCATCTCACCTTTTTATATCTAATGAGACTGATAACAATTGTGAGATAAAATTGAGAAGATCCATTGCTCTATTAATTGCCGCTATATTTTGTAGCTTATGTCTTAACGCACATTAACATGAATCCTTCCACGATAAGAAATACTGACTAAGTATATCATTGAAATTGAGATGATGATTTTAATTTTATGATTAATTTTTCGATCATCATTCTCGTATGGAGTGGGGATACTCTCCACATCAAATATTTTTTTAGAAGATCCTAATCTAATTGAATCAGATTTTAACTTTCTCAAGATTCTCGAGAAACTCACTAACATGTGTTTAGTTTTGCATTTGAAACTCCAAAAACTCGTTTAGTTAAGTTTACAAAACTAAGCTTCTATTTAAATGTGCAAAAGTTGCCGTGAATCTGCCTTATAACCAAAGAATCTGTTACAATAAGTCAAGAAATGCATATGTACAACTTGAACAATGCAAACTAAATGAATGAATTATTTACAAACAATAAAAAGAATAACACTTTTCACCAAAAAATTAAAGAAATACCAGTTTGGATTCAAATTACAGAATTATATAGAGAATGAGAGATCAACAAATATTTATTTTTTCCTTTTCTTTGATAATAATAAATCAATTTACATGTAGCCAAAAAAGTCCTTCCTCAACAGGAAAAAATTACCACCCTACCCTCGAACCACACCTTCCTCTAAATCCACCATAGCAACTGTTTCCTCCATCTTCTCTTCCTCTGCCGGCAACGAATCTTGACGACGTGTGGGCCACATACAACAGTTTCCACCAGCAGCCAACGCATCGGAAATAGGCTTAATTACCAAAATACCCTCGCCAGTAACAGCACAGAAAAAAGCACAGAAAAACACCACCAACGAAACGACGCCGTAAATATCATCTTCAGGACTCCAAAGAACGGTGAAGGCCAACGACACAACCTGAAGAGGAAGAGCCACCAAAACGACGGAACCCAATGCGTAGATTCGAATTCTTAATCCTTTGTTAATCACCAATGATAAAACCTTCCAACATGAGAACAACAACCATGCACAATATGCAGCAGCGAATGCTGCGAAAACAACGCTGTTTAAGAACGGGTAAGCACAGAGAACGGTGTCGTCTTCTAGAATAACAAAGGTTTGTCGTAACAACGCGGGAACACGATGTTCCAATGGATTGAAATAGACAAGTAAAGCTTGAAGAATACACAATGGAAGACACGTAGTAAACACAAAGGTTACAGCCCAACCGTCGTTTGGTGTCTTTTTTCTGATGGAAGCGTTAAGAAGAAACAACAAGGTTAAGAGAAAAGCTGGTTCAAAGAATCCAAGAGAAAAAACAACGTGGATTTTGCAGAGGTTGGCTTGTTGAGTAATACCTAAGGAGGGTGAAAGTGGATATAGATATTTTCTCCGGAAAAAAGGTAACCGGAAAAGTTCGATGATGGACCAGAAGAAGATGAAAAGTACGAGGAGGAAACGTACGGTCCAAAGAGAGTTAAAGCCTTGAAGATAGGTTAAAGATTTAGATTTGAAACGGAGATGGAAAATGAAACAAAGAGATAAAACGGAGAGGACTATTAAGGATGAGATTAATGTTACGGTGGTTAGGTCGAAAGCTGAAGTAAGGATTGGTGATACAGTATTCATTAACAACATAGATTAAGATAATTAATGATGTTGTTGGATGGTAAGAATAATTAATTACTTGGAGATGGAGATTGGGGTGATATGTTGTTGTAATTGATTCAGGTGGTGGTGGAACTGGTGGTGGAGAGAGAGTGAGGTTAAGCATGGGAGATGAATAAGAAGATTGTTATGAGAATGAAAAGAAGGCATAGATAGGGTTTAATTATGGGCCGGATGGGACAGCGGGGATAAGAGGAAACACTTTGATGATTAATGTCTTCTGTTTCTCTGTCTCCCCACTACTCCCAACCGGTGGGAGAGAAACAGTTACAAAAAAAGATTTGGGTTTTTTTAATTTGATGATGATTAGAGTTAAAACCTGGCGGAGAGGATTATGACGAGAGTTTAGCAGATACAAACAGAGAGAGAGTTTTTTTTTCTTCTTCTTTTCCTTTTGGATCGGATGAAGAAAGCTGGCTTTGTGGTGTAATGTGATGGATCCTTTATTTTCGGTATTTTGCGGTTAACGACAACTATATCTTGCCATTTCTTTTCTGGTTAATTAATTAATGGGGTAGTGGGTTGTAAACGTATTGTACTAATCGAATAATTTGGATTAATTAATTAATAATCTTTGTTTTCCTATTTCTCTTTATATTTGCTAGTAGGACGATCGTCAAAATATTGTTTGCTTTATTTGGGTATTTTGTCCTATTTATATACGATGAAATTCCCATTGGTTTATACTATTAATGGTTGTTAATTGTTATGTATCCTAATTGTTACCATTGTTTTGATTTTTGATGCACAACATGCGCACTGGGAATATATATATATTTTTTTTTTGTGGTGACCAATGTTTGAACCCCAAATCTTGTATACAGTATGTATACAGAATGTATATCATAACAACATTACTTTATTGTTTTTTTAGGAGAAAATTATTATTAGTTTATTGTTATTTTGTTTTTTTAGGAAGTTTATTGTTATTCGTAATTCCAGTTGTTAAATTTAAGGAATTAAGTATTCATGGTTTGATTTGGTGGTTGATTAATCTGATTTGTTGACTCAAATTGAGTTACAAAACAGATTTTTTTTTTTGACAAAAAAACAGATTTTGGAATTTTTGTACTCAATTATTTGACTAAAAAATAGTACTGAAATAGTGAAATGATGACAACTAATGTAGACAAAAGCAAACTCAATGCTTTGTTGTGTTGTGTTTGTGTATGTTTACGCTTGTTTAGGAGCTCAGGTGAGGTGCTAGTATCAGATTCAGTTATATGGATTATCACTTCTATTAAATAAGTTACTAGTACACTATTTTTTAATTACAATGTTTAGGTTTTTATTTTTTAGTGTGAAGAAACGATGTTTAGGTTCTGTTACGTGAAATTTGTATTAGGATTCTCTATAAAATAGTTCTGTACGTTATAAAATACTATCCTTTGGTAAATTTCGGCTTATTTAGAATAAAAATAATTTTTATACTATTTGTTTCAATTAATTCGACATTATGAATATTGAATTTGACCTGAATTTTTAAATTTTCCATTTTAAATTACTGTTTTTTCGTCGAAATTGAAATTTTACTTTATAAAGGAGAAGTGATAAAATAATCAACATGGCATCCCCTAAAAAAGAAAAAATCAACATGGCATGTAATTTTTTTCAAGGGATGAACATGACATTTATGGAAAGTCTATTATATCAATTCGTTTTTATTTTTATTTTTGAATGGCAAATATTATATATAGATAAAAACGAAAGTAACAAATGTACAAAGCACACCTAAAGGCCATCAACAGATGCCTCTAGCAACCACCCCACAAAGGTGACCCAGACCCCACAACCGGGATAAGAGAGACACCCCGGAGGAGCCCCCGAGAACAACAAAGAAACACCCAAGAAAGAGGCCCCTACACAAGGCAAACAAGCCAACCACCTGAAGAACACCTACAAGGAAAGGACCGCAAAGAAAAACCTAAGGGAGCCAGCTAGAAAGGTAGAGGTAGCAACACCCCCAGCAACCCCAGGAAAAAAACGACCACCAAAACCCCTACTGCTGCCAACATAGGATGGGCTGCACCTCCCACTCATGATAAGTGCAGGAACTAGCAGTACACTTAGCCAGAAACCACTTCCAAGCTAAGAGTTTTACTCGATCCACCAAAGGCTCCTCACGAAGGGCGCCGCCAGAGAAGATTAGGTCATTCCTAGATGTCTAGATAGTCTAAATAACAACATGATAACCAAGAAGCAATCCTAGCCTAACTCTCTTACCCTTACCTAATCCCGTAAAGGACAAGAAATGTTGGGTAAGACCTAAGGGAGACACAAAATCCCAACCCAACCACCTAGGCACCTGATACCAAACCGGAAGGATAAAGGAACACGAGATGAAAAGATGCAAAGAGGACTCAGACGACGCTTCACAAAAGACACACCCCAGACCCCCTACCGGAAGGTGGACACCACGGCCAAGAAGGTTACGCCTGGTAGGAATCCTATCAAGAATAAGCTGCCAAGAGAAGACAACCACTTTCGAGGGGACACAAGACTTCCAAACCTGGGAAACTGCCTCCAAGGTAAGCTCCGAACGAACACCGACACCTGGGAGGCCTTGCACAAGGTGGGAATAAGCCGATTTGACCGAGTACCGACCATCCTGGCTCAGAGTACAAGACCACCAATCCTCCCTGTCACTGCGGGATTGCCTAGACACCACCCTAAGCAACTCCGTAAGCAGATCATTCTCCCAAACAAACAAAGGCCTCCTCCACCTAAGGTCCCAAACCCAGTCACTACCCACCCACGCTCCTAATTAAGTCCCCCACAAAACCACTCGACTGAAGGGAAAGCATGAACAACCGACTAAACCTAACTCTCAAGAGAACACTCCCACGCCAAGGGTCATGCCAGAAATGGGTCGAGAGACCGTTACCGATCACCTTAGCCACCCCTCTCGAGAACCAGTCCTACGAAGCTGCTCTGTCACCCCCAAGGAGAGAAATATTTGACCACCACGAGGACGCCCCACGGAGGCTCGAGGGCCTACCACCTAGATCAGGGGAAGGATGACACTCACCATAACGGGCCAAAATGATATTCCGCCAGACCCCACCATCACCCACAAGGAACCGCCAACGCCACTTACCTAGAAGGGCAAGATTGACCTGGCGAAGATCTCTGACCCCCAACCCACCCTCACGCTTAGGCTTACAAACCACCGACCACGACACCCAGGGGATACTCCTACTGCGCTTAACCCCCATCACATAGCTCTTAGAGAAGTTAACCTTCAGGCTGGAGGCAAGCTCAAAACAGCGGAGGATGGTCTTTAAGGCCCACAGGTTTGCCATCAACGCATCCCCTAAGAATAGGGTATCATCGGCATACTTGAGGTGGGAGATCGAAAGGTCGGAATTCCCCACCTTAAAACCCTGGTACAAACCCTTCTCAACCACCGAATGAATCAAACCACTCAGACCCTCCACCACTAAAAGGAAAAGGAACGGAGCCAGAGGATCCCCCTGCTTGAGCCCCCTCTGGATATTGACTTCCTCAGTCGGGCAACCATTCACCAGGACCGAAAGGTTACCACAAAAGACACAGGCACGAATCCAACGACACCACCTCTCACTGAAGCCTAATCTATCCAACATATAAGCTAGGAAGATCCAGCTGACAGAATCATAGGCCTTTTCAAAATTCACCCTAAAGATCAGGCATTCCTTCTTCTTCTTCTTCCTCGCAAGGTCAATAATATCATTGACAGCGACAACTCCGTCCACGAGCTGGCGACCTTTGATGAAAGCAGATTGATTGGAAGAGATCAGGTTATCCATGATAGGCGCAAGCCTTCCTGCCAACATCTTCGCCACCAGCTTATAAAGAGAGCCAAGGAGAGAAATGGGACGAAAGTCACCTAGGCGGATCGGGGACGACACTTTGGGAATGAGGATAATGAAGTACGAGGAAAAACTCCTAGGGAGGGTAACAAAATGAAAGAATTGATTGAACATGATACCAACCTCACCCTTAAGCAAGTCCCAAAATCTTTTATAAAAGGAGAAGTTAAAGCCGTCCGGGCCCGGACTCTTGGTCCCATCAGACTCTAACACCACCCTTCTAATGTCCTCTTCACTGAAAGGGACAATCATACCTCCCGCTTCCGCCTTCGATAAACTAAGGAAGTGGACACCGTCGAGAGTGGGGCGATCCACCCAAGATTTAGCAAAATAACTCTTAAAAAAAACCCACAATCTCCGCACGGACCTCCGGGACACTTTCCACCCATCTACCCCCCACCTTAAGCGCAAGGATCGAATTCCTCCGCCTTCTCATCTTGATACTGGAATGGAAGAAGGCAGAGTTCACATCACCTTCACGCAGCCACCTCGTCCGAGACTGCTGGAAGATCTACACTCTCTGGCTCTGAGAAGCGCCCACAAATCATGAAAACCCTTGAAACGAGCTTCAGTGTCAACCGGGGACAAGGGGCCCGCTTCCGCTTTGAGGTCCAGAAGCTTAATCGCCTCAACCTGCGCATCTATTCTCCCCTCTAACTTCCCATAAGTGGTCGAGTGCCAAATCTTGAGGTCACCCTTAAGGGTTTTGAGTTTGGCCGACAGCCTAACAACCATCCACTCTGTCAGCTTGGAGTGGGTCCAACTACGATTGACAACACCAAAAAGATCACTGTGAGCAAGCCAATAGTTGTTGAATCTAAAGGGTTTCAGACCCCATCTTTGGGAAGAGTATTTCAGTACCACCGGGCTGTGGTCAGAGACGTCTATGGGAAGTGCCCACTGTGTCACCTCGCCCCAAAGGTCCCCCCAACCATCAGAGATAAGGATGCGATCTAGCCTACTCAAAGTACCCCCGTTAGGCTGACACCAAGTGAAAAGCCTTCCAAGCAAAGGAAGATCGAAGATACCCATTCTCTGTACAAAAGAGGAGAAATCACGGATCTCGATCCCCGAGGGATTACTACTACCAAAAGGGGTACCCCTTCTCTCTGACTCATGCAAAACCGAGTTGAAATCCCCCGTAACACACCAAACATCACAACCCAGGGAGTCTTTTAAGCCAATTAACTTCTCCCACATCTCCCTCTTATCGGTGATGGAGCACATGGAATAGACATTAACCACAAAACATTGAATCTGCAACACCCCCCACTCCAGGCAAACCCCAACAAACCCTGAGCCAGCGAAAGAGAAAACCGCTTTACCCTTAGAACTACACCAAATCGAAAGGATCCCCCCACTGTTACCAACAGCCGGGGCAAAACTCCAGTCATAGAAATGATTACCCCATAAGTAGTGACAGAGATTCAGACACCTCACACAACTTGGTTTCTTGAACCAACAAACAATCAAGCTGGTTAGACGAGACAAACTCACGAACCTTCCTTTTCTTAATTCTACCCCCTAGGCCACACACATTAAAAGACCCAATAATCATGGAACACCCCTATTATCACCCATGGAGGCCTTACCCACCCCATCCCTCACCTCTAAGGCAACTAACCTAGACTCTTCAACTGTATCCTCAACCTTTAAAGAAACTCCTAAAACCTTACCATCTCTAAGGACATGTTTGGCAATAGCGCTGTCAGATGGACCAACGAGACACCCATGAAGCCCTAAGTCTGGGGCATCTAAGAGAGGATCCGAGGTAGATGACAAACCCACAAGCCGATTAGTATGACAAGCACCCTGAGTAGTCCCCACCCCCACCAAAAAGGGCGTTGGGTCCCCCTCACCGTGCACAACAACAGTAGAGAAAGAAGTGGAAGTCATACCTTGGGACCCCGAAGGAGACAGACAAAGATCCTCCACACCATGCCTTCCCGGAGAGTCCCTCGAGCTCCCCCTAAGCTCTCCATCCCCAAAGAGCTCACGTGAAACACTTGGAGCTCCCTCCTTACTTAACGAACCTTTCCGCATCGATCTTCCTTTAGACTTCTTCGTAGGCCTCCCACTATTCTTCTTCTTCTGAGCATCTCTTGAGAAAAACGCCGGTTGTGGCGGTGACCCCGAACAAGCCGAAGAAATAGAAGATGAGACAACATGTGGTCTTGGATCACGAACAAGGACCCCTAGCTCCAAAGGGCAATTTTCCCGGGTAGGCGAAATTTGATGGAGGCCACCCGTCCCTGAAGAATGAACCTCATGAAGGATAAGACAAGAATGCAGATTTTCCGGACACGGCAACGAGTGTGCATCCAATTGCTGGGGGGGTTCCGAATCTCTTAAGTAAATCCACACAACTAGAAGGAAAAGGCCCAACAGCCAAACAACCCAAAGCATTTCCAGATCGGCCCACCTCATGAGAGAGAGAGATGAGCAACTGGACTCATCAAGTTAGTGGGACCAAGCAGCGGACCCTCCTGCTCCTCAGGCAACTGATTAATGTCACCATGAGCCAAATTGTGGATTAGACTTTTAAATTTTGCAGTTCTTCGATCTTTTGGGCTAGTGGCGTAAAAAAAAATTGGGGTTCCAAATAAAAAATATACAAATTTATTTATAATTTTTTTTTTAAGTTTAGGTTTTTTTTTGGGTAGAATGTTTAGGGGTTTTGTCGAACCTCGACCAAATATTGCCTCTGCCATTATTATTGTAAGTCCACATGTGCAATCTAGTAGAAATGGTTAAACTCTTATAACGTGGCAAACTATAGTTTGAACCTAATAATGTGGGGGGTTCGTTATTTATTGTCAGACAAGACACAAACATATTATGTCAATTTAGGGGTATAATAGGCCAACTCTATTTTTGAGAGAAAATAAATTCGAACCAATAAAAAATGATTGGTTTTTACATATATCAATATTTGCAATCAAATTAAAAATTATAGTTAAATTTATAGGACCTAACATGAGTTGCATCGTTGGAGCAAAACACGAGTGAGTTGTTTTAAGATGACGTGATATTATGGACCTAGTTAAAATATCATTATTGGATTGTACTATTAGAGGTGCTCTTAAGATTGTGGTAAGCCTTGAAGAGAAGCTTATGTTGAAAGATGGCCGCCTGCTCAGCATGGTCCCCATACCCAAAAAAGTAGAGTATGTTATGGTTGTCCATAACGTCGGATTACGACTGTAACAGCCTCAAGAATTCAATTTTGTTGTGTTTCTTTGAACAATTTGATGATCATGTGTAAATGTCATTCAAAAAGCTTGTAATCATTGAGTATTGTACAAGTTCATTAGTGCCTAGGATATAAATAGGTTTAGTTTGCATTAATTTTGAACCACTTTTAAGTGTAAATCATACAACACTCTTGTGCCTAGTTCTTGTTAATTTTAATAAAAGTTTCTTTATTTTATTTTCGCGTCTTTTGTTTTTATTAAGAAGTTCATCACTATGATGAGTGAATAGTCTTTCTCTTCTCTTGAAATTATGTAAAATAGTTATATGCAGAACTTTCAACGATCATTTTCTTTTCCTTTGTTGTGAGAATTGACAACCCTGATCCAGCATAATGAGTCTTATCAACATGGAAACCATGAGAATATGGAGCTATGTAATTGGTAAGATGTGCACTTTGTTTCTTGAAATAAGACAAAAGATATTGTTTTTAAATATAAAAAACAGATAAGAGGATCAAAAGAGCAACCATCTAAGATATTGACTTGAACTTAACTCATTTATTGAGTCTCCATATCATATTCTTAATGAACTTTGCTATTGGATGACACAAATGATAATCACATCGCCGTTTAGGTCCGTCCCGTTACACCCTCTAACACCACTCTTTTATATTTGGTGAAACAAACATGTGCGTTCTATACTTTCAAAATAAATCAACCTAAAATTATCGGACTCACATAAATCTTACAGGTGAGTGTATATAGAATTTATTGTTGTATAGTGAAACCTGTATCTTTTCACTTGGCCTCTGATACCACTCTTGCAATTTAATTTGTTAACAAAAACGAGCTGTCGGTGGACAACCTTATTATAATCACCCATTACCGGATTCTCCTATACACCAACGAAGCTAACTAATTAACACTTTTTTTTTTTGAGGCGATAACTAACTAATACTCCATTCTTAAAAATAAAAAAAAAAACTAACTAATACTCCACTATAGTAATTGGATTTTTTTTTGGTAATAACATGGTAATTGGACTTTTAATAAAATTTGTAAATTTTAGTGGGAAAAAGAAGGAAAAGTGAAATCGGGTATATGATTCTGCTAGCAAATGCATACCATAACTAAAAAAATTCAGGAATCACTTTTTGTTACACCCATTGTATTATTCTAAAAAACTTACATTCCTCTTGTGCGTCTGTTGCACACCTGCTCCCACTAGTAATCATAAAAGTTTTCACATTTTTGGCACTTTAGTCAACCGTAATTAAATTAGTGGTGCAATAATTTTGAAATAAGAAGAGTTTAATGGGTTTTTCCTAGACATTTTTCCAATAAAAATCATCAATATGTCATGATATACAATTAATTTTAAAATGTCTTTGGGATTTAACGGAATACAATTAGAAGTGTTGATTGATCAAATCATTTCAAAACGAAACTGCAAATTGATCCAAAAATACTGAAAACCACATGATTTTTTTTAGATGCGTTTAAATGCTGTTTTGTAAAAACCGATCGATCAGATCAATTTTGAATCACTTTTATCAAAATCAAATCAAACCGAACTAAACCATAAAAGTAAAATTTAATACTTTTTTTTAGGGAAAGTAAAATTTAATACTTATTTATTCTTGTAGTAGTATTATATATTGCATTTTTTTAATAAACCAAAATAAAATATATTAATCAAACAAAAAATTCTAGCGAACACAGAAGTGTAACGATAGAAATCAAAGTACAAACAATTAATTACAATACCAAAACAACAATCGAAAAACTAACATAGAAGCTAGGACATGCTTCTTTTTTTATACATATGTGCCATGAAGCTTTGTCTTTATAGCCAAGCAAACTGACAATCCCTTTATTGAGGCTTGGATAGAGTGTAGCATTATGCAGCAGCAAAGCAGCATGATCTAATTTTGAGGAATGAGGAAGATACATAAATTAAGCAATGAAAGGGAGAAAGAACGGTGCAAATTGATTGCCAGAACTCAAAATCTACTTCATCCGATCACTATTGTAAAAAAATAAATAAATAGATTTATTGAATGAGTGATGTATGTGGTTATTAATATAAACCACATGCATCATTTATTCAATGTATCTAAAAATAGATTTTTGTTTATAATAGTGATGGAAGATAATATCTTTATCATTTTATTATATTGTGGCATTATGTGTATGATTGGTTTTGAGTTAGACAAAAATTGATTGTGGATAAAAATGACTTGAATGTAAAATTACTTATGTTTGGTATCCATATAAAAATGAGTTGAACAATAAATTTAAATGTTAAAATCAACTCTAAAATCAAAAGTCTAATTTTATAACTTCAAGTAGAATCAATTTTGAGAAGAAAAAAAAACTTCAAAAATGTGGTCTCCGATCCTTTTGCTCTCGTTGACAAAGTGAAGCTCAATTCGTTTATGTGGCTTAAAATACATCAACCATTTTTTGTTTTTGGTTATCATGATTGGTGTTGGCACCCACTTTTTTGTATGTGAGTTTCTATGTAATTATTTTTAGAGATAGTTCTCATATGCATCTTAGGTAGGTGCAACCTGTTACATTGTAACATGTTAAGTGGTTCTCTTTCAGCACACCTTGTGCGGGGTGAATCACTCTTGTTTAATATTATATTCCATTTTGATTTGTTAAAAAAAAAAATTGAGAAAAAAATCAATTATATATTCGACATCAACCAAACATGTTTAAATCAATTCTACATCTCTAAAATAAATTTTGGATCATCTAGAAGTGAAAGCAAACCTACACTAAAATTATTTACAATTTACCAAAAAAACAAATAAACTATATTACTGATAAATTAACTTTATGAATGATAAATTGAATTATTTCACGAAACAAATTTATGAATGAAAATAAAAGATAATAAAAATTTTACTAAATAACTGTATCATGGCATGTATGTATAAGATAATAAGAATATTCACCATTTACATGAATATTTAAACATAAATAATTTTACATTCCACATGTATCAATTAATAATTTTACAAACATAAATTAATTGGTTGATAGACAAACATAAATTAATTTTACTAACATCGCTCATGTCTCAATTAATTGGTTGATAGAACAAATTATTGTTATTTAAATCTATTAATTCATGGCATATATTTAAATCTAATCTCATTGTATATGATTAGTTTCTTCTGCTAGGCTAGTTCACGTTTAGATCTATGAATAACTTTTATTTTATTCCATATAGTTTTCAATATCCATTTGAATTATTGGTCTACGTACCAATAGTTTCTCCTCTTTTTATCTTAACTCTTGTTCTCAAGGGAAAATATGGAGAGTTGCGTCATGAGATAAATAAGTTTAAGAATTGTTTCAAATAGGGATCAAATTTGCGATGTTATATCTCAATTACATTCTTGACATGAAAGATCTTTGGATTTGATATATGGACAACGCATGAAAAATGATCCTAAACTATATCAAATAGCAGAACAAGGCACATGAATCTAACAAAATGTTAAACTATATTTATTTTTTGTTGAGACAAAAATGTTAAACTATATATTACATTGATTGAGCAGCACAATCATCAACAATTATTATTAAAAACACTATAGCATGAAAGCAGACCCGACTTTTTTTCGTGGTGGTCGGGGTTTGAACCCCGGATCTTGTATATATTATGCATTGTCGATACCAATTGAGGTAAACTCACAAGGACAAGCAAACCCGACTTTACCAACCCAGGAACCAACTCCAAGACTTTTGCCTCGGTGTAACTTAAGTAAGAATTAATCTGGTAATTAAGTGTACTATAATTTAACATGTGAATAATAAAACATTATTGAAACGTAATTAGAATTAATTTGTCATGAAGCAAGGGAATAATATATTTAGCAGATTCAGAAGGAAGAACTTAAAAGAGAGATTGAAAAGAAAGATATTTGAAAAAGAAGGCATAAAGATATCTTCTTTTATAAAGGAAGAAAGAAAGAAAAGATAGCAATAAAATAGAATCTATTCTACTGAATTATATGTTTCAACTACTATCCTCCTTCAATATCAATGTCTTTCTACCACATAAATAAAACTTATGTATTCACTACTAAAAAAACATAAATTAGTGAGGGAAATTTAGTGAGGGAAAATGTGAAATCCCTCTCAAACTCCGTCATTAAATTTTGCAACCAAGAAATTTGTGAGGAATTTTAATTTTTCCGTCACTAATTTCCCTCTCAAATTTTTCTTTTTCTAGTGGTGATTACTGATCGGAAAAAAATGAAAAGAAAAGAAAGAAAGTGAAGCAAGAATAATTTTATAATCAATAAAGCTGAGATCAATAGGGCAGATGGCAGGCAAGGCCATCAGAACAAATTGATTATCTTGCAAGAAGAAACAAACTGGAAAATCCATGTATATAATTGATCTGTATGTTTTCGAGATTTAATGAAATATCAAATATATATAGGTGCATATTTACATACCCGAAATGAAAGTGTAAGAAGTTTGTTATAATATATGAAAACCTAGGAAAACTAGCCAGGAAAAAGGATATCGTATGATCATACAAGCAAACAGACCTATAAATAGAAGTATACAGAAGCATGAGTACCACTCACTCATGCATAATTAATTAATCATATGAATTTTGGACCAAATTATGATGGACAAGACCCAAAAATAGATGTAGAACTAGGTCAAAAACTAATGATGGTTACCTTTTCCCTATTAATATAGATAGATCTGTTGAAGAGAAGAAGACAAAGGACATATGTGATGTGAAGTCAAATTTCTTCATCATTAAAGGGATCCACCAGTGAATATCACACACATACACACCAATAAAACTCCACAAATAACAAAGATCTTTGAGAAAATTAAGGATTGATAACTGACCTGTACCTCATAGAGAAGATCAAGAATTTGTTTAGAAGGAAGCTATAATTGAGGGGAATGAAGCCTGGTCCGAAGAGGAAACAATAACTAACTTAATGATATTAATAATTAAACTTTTTGTGTGAAAATGGACTAGTTTCCATGGATTGCTTGAAGTAAAATTTAAGGTAGTAGTACGTATATATATTTTGTGTTTCCATGGATCTCCTTGGGCCAGGCAGCATTCCCCACAAAATATCAGAGGTTCCATACCGATTGATCTCAAATGATCTGATTCTGAATATCTCATGAATGAATACTCTAGGTTTCATCTTGCGGTATATTATAAGGAAATAGTGCAATGATGAAGATAATCATTAATTTGGTTTTAATAGAAAAGTAAAAGTAAAAGCTACTCCACAGTCCACAATATCATCAGCATAAGAGAGAGAGAGAAGGAGTGAATTAATAAGGAATGGGGTCTGGGCGGTCGTGGGCATTTCTGGAACACAGCTGTACTTGTTGGGTGAGACTTAAACTGCCTCCTCTTACCGAGGTATTCTTCCGTGGTTACGAGACTAAATCAATAATGTTTGAACACGCACATAAAAAGATTCTTCTCAAAATATTCAATCATCTTTTTTATCAATTTTCTCTTTATTATTAAAATAATATTCCTTTATATGTGTGTGACCAAACACTATTTCTTTGGTTCTGCGACCATATTACAATTTCTCCCTCTTACTACTTCTATCTTTCATTTACCCACTTGTCACACGTCCTTCAAAATGATCATTTTATCTTCGTTCGAATTTAATAATTTCTATGTAGTGTATTTTGGATTTTATATTTCAATTTGTGTTTGATCAATTTATTCAAAACAGTGACAAATTATTAAAATGACATAAATAAAATGACAATATTTAAAGAGACGTGATACAAACTAACAAGAATCGAATACATTTTATTATTTGATAAATAATTCATAATATATTTACATTAACATAACATTTATCGTAGCAAAATATTATACACCTAATGTTAAATATATGGTGCAAGAAGATAAAAGATATGAAGGAGGGAAAAACTTGTCATCCATCTCGCACATCCTCGTTAGCGATAAGATGGGAGTACAAGATGATAGAGTGGAGAAGGAGACTCTAATGAGCAACCTCAAATCGAGATGGAGGGTGCATTTACAAAGTGGGACAACACCATTTAACCATTCATATTATCTACATAAGATGACGAAAACTTTTGTATGAAAGACTAACAGTGAAACATTGACATCATAAATAACTCAAAAAAATATGAAAGAAAATGAGAAAATGTGAGTTGGAACAAGAAATTGTGAAGAATGACTGAGTATTTAAAAGCACAATTCATACATAGACTATAACGACAATCAAGGGAAGTGTTAAACATGTGGTCAACATTATTGACCAACCAAAAAACACATGTGATGCATGGAACCAGCCAAACTTATTGACCAAACCACCGTCCACATTCTGAATTGATTCCGATCATATTATATGATTTCATTCCAAGAATATTTTGGATCATATAATCTGAATCATTCTCAAACTATGTAAGAACTTGTGCTTTGGAAGGTTTCGAACGTTTAAATTTTATAATTTGAACTAGTCATGTACATGATTTTTCTATGGTCACACTACAACGACAGTTTTTGTGGTCCACACTGCACAAAAAATTCTATAAATTAATGTGTTTGATTCTTTTAAACCACAAAACAAAACATGAACATTTATCAAGTATATGTAAATATAAAGCTAGCTAAATTATACTAAAATAGGGGAAAACCTAATTTGTTTAGTGTGCATGTTGATATCACATTGTCCAACTTGAAATACTAACTAGACAGAACTCACGGTCTTATCAACCACATAGAAACAAGAAGGGTGGAAAATGTTGAGTATCATCATTTGTCGATGGGCTAAAAAAGGCATGTTTGGTTCCCCAAACTGAAGTTCTGAAACGACAAGGACGTGGAAACCATGTTCTCAATATTTGTTCAACATAGTTCGAAGGGACCAATCGAATTAGATGTTTCCTTGGTCATATATTTCCAATATATCTGTGAAAAATTGATTCAGCACAAGACCTGCAAAAAAATCAGGACTTGCATTGATAGACCAAATGAAAATTTAAAATTGCATGATCCATAATTTTGTGTGTTTTTATTATGTTGCTTTACATTGTTGAAATTGTTATGTTTGATGCATGTTGTTGTATAATTTGATTTAATGCGAGCTTTTTTTTTTCTTTTCAATTCATGTGTTCAACATTGGTCCATATTATATAATATGAACCCTCCAAACCTCAAGTTTAAACACAATATGTGAACGTTTTGGAATATATAATTCGAAATATTCTAGAAATGAAGTCGGATTATATAATCTGAATTAGTTTACAACATAGATTGTGGCATTACAAGCAATGGTTGTGGTGTGTTTAATGCATTTTTGGTCGATTTTTACATTTTTAACGTTTGCTTTAATTGTAGTTATGGTCTATGAACATTTTGTGGCTAGAAATAACATTACATTCTTCAACTGTTTCATTCATTTTTCACTTTCTTTCTAAATTTTCATTTTGGGAGTGAGTTATAATATCGTGGTCACCGATTATTCATACCATCCCCAAAATTGGTGTGCATTTATTGTGGGGATGATATGTTAGTATGTAAAGGCTTTTGTATCAATTATAATATGTATTATGATTTTTGACAAAATTTGAATTGTATAATCCGAAAAGGTGTTCGGATTCTATAGTCCAAACGTGATGTTTTGGAAATTCTGAAGGGCGTGTAAGAAGTGATGAGGGTGGAAAAAGGAATTCTCTGCAAAAATATCATTGGGGCTAAAATCTTTGTTCATTTTTGGGCCTACTAGTGTGTTTGCTATATAACACCTCCCACTTAATCAAGTTTTTCTATACCCCCTTAGCTACCTTGTCACATTTAAATCTGAAATCAACTTTAAATGAGAGACAAATTGATACACAACATGAATTATCGCCAGTAAAAATTAAATACATATCTAAGCAAAATACATTTATATTATGAAGGAAATACATAGTTTTGGGTGACTTTTTCGTTTTCAATTACACCTTTAAGCAAATTTGTCTATTTTTTTTTATCTATTATACACTATAAAGAGTGTTATATTGTTTGTGTTATTCAAACATAAAAGAATTTATATTATATTTGTTATATTATTGGTGTCATTGAAAAAGAAAAATATATTTTGAATACTATGAAAGTGCAAAATATTTGCACCTCTAATTTTAATTAAAATCAAAATAATTTTAATCGAAACCAAAAGTTTATCATAAAAACTATTATTCATAATTTATATTCATTAGCGCAATAAAAAGAAAAAGTATTATCCCATAAAAAAAGTTTATTATACTAGCCAAAAAAGAAGGTTATTTTTACATGTAGATCCGGAATAAACAAAAAAGTAATTAAAAAGGTCAACAATGTAATTTCTCCCTCGATATTAATATTAATAATTAATTAAAAAGGTGAAAAATCAAACAACAACAAATTGTCACTTAAGGGAGAGAACTTTGTTACTTATTACAGTCCAGTCCAACTCGATGGATTAACTTATGCAGTTGCCCAGAGAATACCCAATTTAAGAAAAAATATCATTCGAAGCCTTTTTTTATTTAGGAATTTGTCATGTGAAGTCAAGTTTTATTACACACAACCTTTCTTAGCAAATAAGGAATTCCTAATAAATAATAAAGAATTAGTTTGAACGCTATGCACATGCATATAAACACATTAGATCAGTTCTTGTGAGTTTATCTCGGTTTGTAAAGACGATGCATAATATATGTAAGGTCCGAGATTTCAACCCCGACCACCAAAAAAAAAAATTAGACCCATCACCCATTTAATATGGACCCGTTCCAACAGTGGAACCTACCAATAACATTGCAGTTCATATTAGAAGCACTTAATAACATTACCTTAAATGAAAAATGAAATTTAAACAATTATGATTACCCATAATTATGCAAAGTTGTCATTAGGAATGCTAGCAACAATCACTTTTCAACACTTTTTCTAGCGCTCACTCTCTTATTGGGTGAAATCAATGTATGTCCCACCACTTTGTGCTGGTTCAATTTTCAAAGTGTAGACTCACAATGATTTAAACCAATAGGCCGAGGAGAGTGAATATTAGAGAGAGTGTTCAAAAGAAGAGTGTTGCTAGCATTACTCAAGTTGTCATATATAATACTAGTTCTCAATGTTATTTTTACATAGCATTATGTATTGACAAGTGTGTGTACCGCATCATGCGTGGGATAATTTTTTTATTTTGAACATTATTTATTTGTTGACGGTAAAAAAAAAGCATTATTTATTTGTTTATTTTAAAGTATTATATGTTATTGCTCGTTCATAATTATACCATGAAGTTTAAATGATTTATATTCTCCAAATATTTATATATGAAACATGCATATAGTTTTATAACAAGTTATAAATGAACAATGTATAAAGCTAAAATGATTTCTATTCCCCTTGATATAATTAATTGATGTTACTTTTTTTTTATCAAGCAGAAAATATTATAAATGCAGGAGAGTAATTTGATATGTTACACAAATATAATAATATAGTAATATAAATGCAGGAGTATTATGTTTTTAAAGTAAAATATTGGGAAAGGTAGCCTATGGCAAGGGGGCACGGTCTCTATCCCGATTCCCAAAATTCTATAAAAAAAGTTTTTTTTTTTTTTCTTCATCCAACCGTCCTCATACATGTATAGAAAAAAAATCTCATATGTATAATTTCAAATGAAATAATAACCACATATATGTCCATTTAACGGGACAAATTGACATCCCTATATATAAGTTTATGTTCTGCTGCGTAATACTTACCTTCAAGTTTTATATGTCTCTTTATCATCTTTCCCTCTTCAAAAATTTCCTTTTCATCTATATGATAATAATGATAATGATAATAACATTAAAACACGGCTGAAATCAATAGCATGATCATAGGAGACTGCCTCTACGTAGTTTCGGGTAATGATTTATATGGACAACTCACTATAAATACACATTGCTATCCTCACTCTACACATCTCAATTCAATCATCATATAGAATTCTTTATCTGAATAACTTAGGAATGATGACATGTTGTTTTCTTTTGCTTGTATCAATATTGTTATTCTCAACACTTCAGTGTCATCTGGACATATGTCTAGGGTTCCAGTCAAACCCTCATCAGGCTACAATTTATTGACTAGTGGAAACAAACTTCTAATATACGACACAATTTGTAAGTCCAATCCAATTTTTCATTTCTAAATAGCATCAAAACTGTATATACATAATATTTCTATTGATTTTTGTTCTTAAGAAACAACCAAAATTTATGTATAATAATAATCAAAATCACTGTTTCTCTTGGTTTGGTTGCTTTGGATTGGTTTTGGGTTTGGTTTTATTGTGCATGCATGGAAGTTATTTCCTGTTACACCAGTTTATTTGGCAGGTTTTTTAGTGGAGTTTCCGTTACTGCCTCTTGTGGTTTGGGCTTTATGTCCGTGTTTATGCCACTCTTCTTGATGTGTTTTGTGAGGTGGGGTGTAATTTATGGTTAGTGAAAGGAAAGGTGTGTTTTGTTTTTGGATCTAGTCAACGACTAAAAACAAAATTATAGAATTTTATTGAGATTAAATTCTCATATTCAAACTTAAATTTTTGTTTTACTGTTACTTTATATGATATGTTGTTGTTTTTCGGGCATGCAGATTTCAAGTATAACAAAGAAACTGATTTAGTGTTGGTTGTAAACAAACAAGATCATGATGCATGCAACACCAAAAACCCGATTTACAAGATGGAAGGTGGGGATTCAGCCTTTCTATTGGACAAGCCAGGTCCCTTTTACTTCATAAGTGGAAACGTTGAGAATTGCCAAAAGGGTAGAAAGTTTAACGTTGTTGTTTGGTCTCCACATCGCCGAGTAATGTCTCTGGCAGCGGATGCTCCGACACCAAGCGCCATTGGCTGGAATGCTCCGACACCAAGCCCTGCCGACATTCATGCTCCATCTCCAAGTCCAACAACCAATCATGCTCCGGTACCAAGTCCTACCGACAATCATGCTCCGACACCAAATCCTATTGGCAATCATGCTTTGGCACCAAATGCCACCAACAAAAAGTGCCATCGACATCGGCACTGGCGTCTATGTTTTGGCCACAGGTGCCACCGGGATTCATGCTCTGACATTGCGCCGTCTCCTGGTCATTCGGGCTCTACAAGGTTGAGTGGTTCTGTTGGTGTCAACGTTGTGGTGGCATTGGTATTAGGAAGCCTTGCTTTTTAGAATGTTAGTTTTCGGGCATTTATATGTTGTTGCTTTTGTTTTTCTTGTCGTTGTATTTGGTCTTGCTTGTAGCTTGTGGTAATGCCTTCTAAAACATTTTATTTTAGTGGTTGAATAAAATTAACTATCATACTGAAATTTGCCTATTATTTATTTTCACTATTAATCATCAAATCTATTTCCTTCAAAAGAAACTATTTGAAGAGAAATGAATTAATGTAACCAAAAAAGAGGAATGAATTGAGGGGTTCCTTTTGTTATAATTTGTTTAAAAAATGATTTTTATAATATTCATCTATTTGTTGTACTTTTTTTTACAAAGAAATTTAAAAAATAATTAGAATGAAAAGTTCGTTTGGATAATTTCTCTTATAATGTAATTTTAAGTATTACATCATTTTGCTATAAAAAAAAATTATATAGCTTTTCATAAAAATCATTTTTGAAAGATATCGTTTTTAAAAAACATGTGATTTTTATTATTGATGATTTCTAACTATGAATATTTAAGTTTCCTTCAAAACAAAAAACAATGAATATTTAAGTTAGTGAACGACTAAAATTTCTCATTTATAACTTATAACTTTATAAAGGTTTGAAATAACTTTTATGTTCTCAAATAATCATTTTAAAAAATACAAATAAAAAATCAACTTTTTTTAAATCTATAACAAACACCCTTATCAATAGTTATTATTTTAAGGAAAGTGATGTCGTGCTGCCACAAGTTTTCTAGGAGTAAATTAACTAGTTTTGATAATTTTAGAATTTTTTTAGTAGCTATTTGTTTGAATTCTACACTTTTAAGAGGAAGAAGTGAAGAATTTGGAGTTCGAACTCTGACTCCTACATATATTATAAAATGTCTTTGTCTGCCGTCACGGGACAAATAATCTTAGATTTATTTATGTCAAAAAATGTATACTAATATAAATATATTAATTTCATGAATAATTTTAATTTAAAGGCATTGATAATGATCTGCCCCATGTTTTTCTAGGGGGTGAGACCTTGGCTGCCTTTGAAAATTGGTGGATAATTTACCCAAATCAATAAAAAAAACAGCCAAGTGTATTCCATTAAAAAAATTACATTTATTATTTTATTTTGCAATTTTAGGATGTATTTTATTATTTGCAAATTCACCCCATTTTAAATTAATGACATTTTACAATTTAAACCATCAAATTAATTAGATTTTCCCCTTCAATACAATCACTCTCAAAAAAAAAAAATCAAATCTGGGTTATCATTGCATTTATTGCAATTAAGAATGGCTTAGCAAAAATTATTAAAAACAAATTACCATCAGGAGTCGAACCAGGGTACACACACTCTTGAACATATAACTTAACCACTTGGCCAATACATCTCTTATAAAATGAATTGGAATGCAAAATATATGTTATTAATCAACAACATTTTTTTTTGAGGGAATATGTGTGTGTGTATATATATTTCTAAAATAAAACAATATGAATTCATTTATTTGATTTTTTTATATTTTAAATATTATTCTTTTATATAAATGCATACTATTTATCTAGATTCAATGAACTACAACAATGTTTCATTTGTGATCAACCAAATTGTGATTTATTTTAGGTCCGACATTTCTTTTGAATTAGATGAACTATTTAAAGGTGTTAAATGAAAATTGTCAAGATAAATATAATGTTTCTATTAAATATTTTTATCTTTTATATGTAAAAAAACCGGTTAAATATTTGCATTGCGTTCGCTGAGGATTTTATTTGCTTATGTATGTCTATGTAAATTTTTATATATTCATATGAGAAAGTTAATATGACAAAATTTCCAAAACTAATAACTATTTTCAAAATATCAACGTTAATGTAGTGTTTTTATTAAATATTTGTTTATTTTATTTGCAAAACATTGTTAAATAATTGGACTACACTCGTCGCAAAATTTATGTACTTATATTGCGGAAGCAAATTTTTATATACCGATATGAGAAAGTCAACGTGATAAAATTTTCAAAACTCATGATTATTTTCTCGTTGAGATACAGGCGTATTAAAAAACAAATATACTTGAATTCAACGAAATCATATCTTCTTCTCTAAAAAAAATGAAATCATCTTGTACCAAGACATTCATTAGGGAAGCAGGGCCCTTCTGAAGGAAGTTATTCATGAGCAGATGAAACTCTTTTTTGTAAAATAAGCTAATTAAAACAAATATGAATGATTCCATAATAATTCCAACAAAAAAAAATTGTTTTTTGAGATTTTATGATTACAGTGATCGAGAGAACGTGAAAATTTTGTTTTGGCAACTTGATTCCATAATCAATGATCCAAGAACTCACATATATACGTGACAACAAAACTCATACTTGTGGGTACCCGCCCAAATCAAACCCAATTTTACGAGTTTTCTCTACTTTGACTGGGTTTAGGTATGGGTTTGTGTTTTCCCCGATTTTAAAACACTGATATGGGATGGATAACGAGGATATATGTACCCACCCCAAACTCAAACTCATACACAAACTCGTCCCAAATGTAGAAAGTCAATTTATTACCCCTTTTATATAATATCGTTAATCGGTTGGGTACGTTTTGATCGTTGGAGTAATGGTCTTCCATGTTGACTGTGTTTCAAATGGGATAGTTTGTGAGATTGACTTAAATCGCAGATTCCAATTTCCAAAATTGCTGCTCTTGCTTTCTCCAATAAGGGCATATTCAACGGTTCGATTGATTATATTAGATATTGTTAGTATGTTGGGTCTCTTTTGATTGTTGGAGTAATGTCCTTCCATTTTGACTAAGTTTCTAATAGGATAATTTGTCAGATCGACTTACACTGAAGATTTCAATTTTCGAAATTCCAATTCCTGCTTCTTTTGTATTCCAATAAGGTTATATTCAACGGTTTGATTGATTATATTTGATATCGTTAGTCGGTTGGGTCCATTTTGATCGTCGGAGTAATGTCCTTCCATGTTGATTAGGTTTCTAATGGGATAGATTGTTAGATTGACTTGTGCTGAAGATTGTCAAGATAAATATAATGCTTAATACCTTTAAATAGTTCGTCTGGTACAAAAGAAATGTCGAACCTAAAATAAATCACAATTTGGTTGATCACAAATGAAACATTGTTGTAGTTCATCGAATCTAGATAAACAGTATGAATTTATATAAAAGAATAATATTTAAAATATAAAAAAAAATCAAATGAATGAAATTTATATTGTTTTATCTTAGAAATATTTAGTATTTTATATATATACACATATTCCCAAAAAAAAATGTTGCTGACTAATAACATATATCGTGCATTCCAATTCATTCATAAAAGATGTATTGGTTAAGTGGTTAAGTTATATGATCAAGAGTGTGTGTGCCCTGGTTTAATTCCCAGTGGTGGTATATTTTATTTTTATTGATTTTTGCAAAGCCATTCTTAATTGGAATGAATGCAATGATAACCCAGATTTGGAAAGAAGAAAAAAAACAATTGAAGAGTGATTGGATTGAAGGAGGAAATTTAATTAATTTGATTGTTTAAATTGTAAAATGTCATTAATTTAGAATAGGGTGAATATGCAAATAATAAAATACATGTTAAAATTGCAAAATAAAATAATAAATGTTATTTTTATAATGGAGCACACTTGACTGTTTTTTATTGGTTTGGATAAATTGCTCACCAATTTTCAAAGATAATTTAGAAAAAACCTTTTCTAAGAGTATATTAGTTTGAAACGGTTGATGAGCATTGTCATATATGTTTCTATGATTTGGCAAGAACTCTTCCCTATGTTTATCTAGACTTCAAACTAAAAAACATTTGAGTTCAAGTTTCACATTTTGATTCCTCCCATTCATCCATATATCCTACATAACACAATATTTAGATTCACGGAGATTGCCTTGAGGAATGATAAAGAAAGAACCATAGGTTTTTAACAATTTTTTTGAGAAATGATAGAAGATCATTGAAGTTTGAAATATTTCTAGCTTCTTAACAAATTGGAATAGTTAGTTTCTCGAGTTATAATATAAAAACTACTTCCGTTCCAGTCTTTCTAATGTATGTCAAAATTAGTTTCACCAACCTGATGAAATTAATTGAGAAACTTTTAATAGAATCAATGATTAGATTATTGAAAAATTAATAGAGTCATACACTAATTTGGGAATGGTTTACCTTGACAAGGAACAATTTAATGGTTTACTCCAACTAAAACTGCTACACGTCATGCTATCTCAAAACTTTCATCAATCCAGAAGCATTCCAGCTCTCTCAAACCATTTCGCATTCGAAAAAATATGATATTCATCTTCAACACCCACACCACACATAAGACAGCTTTGAGAAAATTGAACTTGTCGTTGTAACGACCTTTGACGCGAACTTAAATTATACCCGAACTTAAAGGAGTAGCACGCATTTCAATCATTTACCCATGTAATTTTATCATTACCGATTCAAATAAAGGAACTCCCAAAATGGTTTCCCCTACATCTGCTGTGAATAAATCATAAATTTTATCAACATTCCATCTTTTCTCTCCATCCATCATTAATTGACTAACACACATATTGTACACACCTTGGGTATGAGGAGAGTACACCCAACTTCCTTAATCCCACGAAGCCATGGATCCTTCATGACTCTCACATTTCTACCATCACCAATCCTCTATCTACAACCATGTAAAAAAAATTATGTTATTATTTCGATCACTTATGATCATACACTGATGTGTTTTTTATAAAAAAAAATATTACGGTATAAAAGTTTGCCCCCACTGGTTGAAATTTATGGATACACTCGGAAGTTTTATAAAATATTTTACAGCAAATAAAAGATACAATAATATAGATCATTTAAATTGTACTAAGTTTCTAGCCATATTGAAGCATATCACATGTTGAAATATTTCCATATAGTGCATTGGTAGATATTACAACATCCAGATCTTGGCTTGAAACTTTACATTATGTTTGTAGAATATAGCAATTGGTTTTCTTTCAACTTTCGTTCCCCTCCTTAATTATATTCACAACTCAAGATACTCTCTCCGTCCTGCAATAGATGACCCATTTGAAAATGTGCAATTTTGACCTAACTTACTTTGACCATATTTTACTATTAATATACAAAGATAAATAATATCATATAAGATGTCGTTAGATTCATCTCGATTAGTATTTTCAAAATATCACATTTTCATAATTTTTTCCAATATATTATTGAAGATATTTAAGCTCAAAATTATGCATTGGTATGCGTAATAAGGTCAACCGTGTCAAGTATTATGGGAAAGAGGGAGTATCATTGAAGAATTGCCGGTAAAACAAAAAACGTTGAAATACAAAAGCATTTTTTTAAAGAAAATGTCAAAATATAATATTATCTAATTAGTTGTCGATACAAGAATTAAAAGAAGTTTAAAAAATTTGGAAGCAAGATTAACCTAAAAACACAACACAACAAGTCAGAGTGGTAACTTAGATTTCCACAACCAGAGATCGTTACTCCTACAAGTTTAAGTGAGTTATCAAGAAACCGAAGCTCTAATACCAATTGAAATTGGTGGAAACCCTAAAAAGGGGAGGTTTGAATTATGTTTTTTTTTAAAGAGGTTTGAATTATGTCAACTATTTAAAAATCTTTCTCGTATGAACATAGACAAGTTTTTTTGAACTAGCTTTTCTTAAAACGTTTCAACAACTCAAATAGCTCTTTATCAACTCATTTAACTTTCAGTTGAAACCAATTGAGAGCTTGAAGTTACTCCCTCCAGTCTCAAATATAAAAAAAAATCTTTTTTTAAGTTTATTGAGTAGTTAATGTATCTGGTCTACATCGTAAAACAAATACATTAATTATTCAATGAACCTAAAAAAGAAATCTTTTCTTATATTTGAGACCGGAAGGAGTAAACCATAAAGAATTTGTGCTAAATAAATAAAGAGATAATGGAAGAGATAAATATACAATATGTTTGTGCTAGTTCACATCCAAGGTGAATGTTACATCTAATCCTCCCCAGATAGAGTTTCCTCTAGTAAAGTAGAAGACCTAATCCACTACAAAGGAAAATCCTACGGAAAGTAGAACAAAGGGTTGGATCTTAGTTTCTAAAAGCCTTGTAACACCCCCGCCGCGCTGGGAAATGAGTTCAGGGGCACATAGAGATGGATTTCAATCACCATTTACATTTCCTGCAATTTAATATTACTTTGTTCTTGCTTTATTTTCCTTTTTCTTTTGCAATTTGCATTTCTTTGCATCTTTCTTTACTTTACTTCCTTTTGAATATTAATATATATGCTCACTTGAGTATTTTCTATTATGTTGTCATGAGACAACTTGTTATTAAAAGATGTTGGATGCAATTCTAACATTAATAAGAACAATAATTTTGTTCTTAAAGAATACATGAAGCGATATCATAAACCGCGAGACTTGAACGAACACTTTAAAAAGACATTTATCCAGTCCTAAAGCGTCGATGGATAATGAAGTTTACATTACCAAAAATCGGTGTAAACAACTTCAATTTTTTTATTGATGTACAACATGAGTTAACGACTCTCATCTTAAGAGGATGTACAATGAAGATTGAGAAACATGTTCATGACTTCTTTTATGATAATCCGTTTTTATTTATTTCTCTTCTCTCATTCATGGATGTTCAATGAAAACATCTCATTGTACCCGCTTCTTCTTTTTGAACCATATTCCATGTTATTTTCTAGGTTTGGCATTGATCCTCTTATCATGTGGTTTCATACATAAAACATCCTCATTTGAATAACTGTCTTCAACACACAATGATTTCTTTTTAATCTCACATGATCGAGTATAGACTACTCTAGTTTGCTACTTACTTTCTTTTGTGTTTCTCACACATTCTTTAGTTTGAATAATATTTCATTTATACAGTTGAAGAATATAGTTGTTGATAAAAGAAACATTAGATATTAGATGACTTGTACGATTTGTAGCAATTGTGTGTGCATAACTTGTACTATCGCACCTTATATACTATTTTCTAATTGTCTCAATATTTAAGTTTCAAACTTTTGGAGTGAAAGCTTTCGAGAATAACAAATTTATTCTTCTAAGGATAAACTTTCAGATGATCATAGACTTGGTTTTCATTACGAGTAATTTCCGATGATCAAGACTTAGGTCTTCATATGATAAGCTTCTTTAGAGGATCAGAGACTTGGTCTTGAGTGGTCTTGCATTAGAGGAGGATGAATTGTCACTTTTGTGTACCGTTGACAAGAGGCAGAGCCTAAACTATTATATGTGGACAGTGCTGCCAAATGCTTGTTTTACCGGATGTTTTGCAAATTTTCTTTTCTAGTTGTTTTCAATTCTAAATTAAAAAAGGGGACGATCATTGGATTAAATAAAGTTGAGTCATCATTTCTGTTTCGTCTTTCGTTTTGATAGATATATGGATTAATTCCGATTCTTTTTCTATTGATTCTTTTCCAATTATGTATTTTTTCTATTCATTCATTGATCTCTTTAATAAAAAATGTCAACAAAAAAAAATGAAAGCACGAGAAGTTACATATCACTTGACTATAGGCAGAGCTTAAATGATTGTTTGTGTACGGATATACGATGTTTTACCAGACGCTTTGCAACTTTCCTTTGGTGTATTAGAGACATTGATTCGATGATTGTCTATAGACAACAGTACAAACAAACGTTGTTTTGCTAGATTGTACTTACATTGTGCTCCTTTAAGGCTTTGTTTGCGAGTTTGGAGGGGAAGGGAGGGGAAGGCTTGGAAAAAAAGGAATGAACAAGTGAAAGAAATAGAGGAAAATGGGAGATGAAGGCTTTGGGGGGTTAACTTTTCTTCATAATACAAAACCCTCCTCATTTGGAGGAACTAAAAAATTGTATTGGGGGAGGGTTTTGGAGAGTTAATTAGAATTATTCAAATTTAATCTATGTTGTTATAATATTCTTAAAATTAAAAATAAAGTAATCATATGCATTAATTTATCATTCTCTAAAAAACTACTCTTTTAAATTTT
>Ga0315914_1000582_pt1 | contig 47759 bp, 15 predicted proteins | sample MpolenodulesMG_FD_203920 | JGI IMG/M metagenome (GOLD analysis project Ga0315914, IMG submission 203920) | Medicago polymorpha root nodule microbial communities from Los Angeles, California, United States - elongated nodules | ecosystem: Host-associated > Plants > Roots > Nodule | place: USA...
CCCCCCGTTTTTTTAATGAGTAAATATATTTTTATATTTAGCCACCCCTAATAATATATATTTAGCTACCTCAAGTTTTAATTTAAGTGAAATAATTTTTTTTCATCCTTATTTACTTTTCGGTCAAACTTCGAATTATTTGATCCCTGCCGTATAGAAACCGGAGGATTAACACCCAAAATAAATAATTTGTGTTATTATTTATTTATTAAATAATTTTATAAAAAATTAGTTTTGGGTTAGAAAAAAATTAGGTTAAAACAATTTGTGTTATATTATATAGTTTTATGTCTGGTTCTTATTTTTTTGCGACATTTGATTTCAACAACAAAAATTCATATGCTTATTTGATTTATTATTTTAGGTATGAGTAAAATGAAAACTATTGACAAATTCTTTAAAAGAATGGATACAAATGCCGTAAGTAGTTCCTCTCCAGTGAAAAAACTCTAGACAAAACAAAGAAACAAAATGAGGGATGATTTTCTTGCAAATAGCTTGGTTATTTACGTTGAAAAGGACATCGCAAGTCAGTTTAACTCATATGCAATTATGGATGAATTTGAGTCTTTGAAGGGTTGCGGAGTTCAATTTTCATAAATAACCACTATTAGTTTTTATTTCTTTTGTTGTAGCTTTTTTGGTACAATTCGCTAGTCTACCGTGGCTTTTTTGTTACAATATGTTATTGCCGTATTTTTGGTATAATATGTTTTTGTTGAATCAAGTGTATATTTTATCAAGAATATTTTATATAAGTAATAGTTATTGTTAGTTTCTTTTTGCCTGCCAAATTAGATTAGTTACAAAAAATTCTTTATATGTGGCCACCTCATAAAAATATTGTTAACTTCGCCGCCGTAGGAGTCTGACATTAATTTGAGCCAGAGAATATTGATGTGTCACCTTGATTTTTCAATGTTTTTAGGTTTTTCAAACACACGCTTAGTAATCTACTAATCTTGTGAATCAACACAGGAATCCACATGTATATGACGTTACCAGTTTAGTTTATGAATATTATATATACATACAACAAATTAAGTGATACAACTGCATGTGTAAGTCTCAGGGAAAGTGTGAATTATCAAATCTATGATTTCTATCCAAAAATCGATGAACAGTGAGTTACAATTTGGCCGGTCATATTTATATATTTTTCTCTGAGCTTTATCACCGTCACTTTGTTCCCCACTTGGAAACTCAAATGCTGGAACTCCGATCCTAAAGAATGCCATCTTCTAGTGCCAATATGGCGATAAAATACATCAAAATTATGTACAAGTAACATGTAATTAATCTAACGATGCATATGTATGTATGCCAGCTGAGACAAATTTATCTGAACCTTATAACATACTAATAGTTATATTTATTGTTTTGTGCTAGTCACTTTCGATTGTAAAGTTAATTAATTTTTAATTAAAAAAACTTCAACTGTTTGTATTTAGAATCCTTTTCTTGGGCTCGATGTACATAAACATAGTTCATTAATCTTTGCAATTTACCAATTTGATCAATGACCACTAGTTACTTGACATTTGCATGGGTTACGAGTCTCATTATTTTGTTAATTAAGGTGAAGGTTTAAACAAACCAATAAAGGGAGGAACACTCACACATGCACAAAAAGTAGGTAGGGAAAAAAAATTTCCTTTGTTTTTTCTTGCTTGTTAATTTAAGAGATGAACTGGATTCTCTTGTCTTTCCCAATAAAGTCCTACTAAAGATGGAATTTATGGTGAAACAATTTGAGGGCATAGGCTTCACCATTAGGCTTCTCTTTGGAGCAAAGGGACATGACGTATAACTTTGTCAAAGATTCTCCATATTACAAAAAATAAGGCTAAAGAAAATGCATTTACATATGGACGCTGATGCAAATATCATTCTTTCTCTCTCTAATCAACTTGTCCTACTTAGCTAGCCCCTCCCTATGGGTTTAAGCCTTGGATTAATAGGGAAAAAAAAACCAAAATAGAAATTGGTACTGAGATGCATATGGTTCGGTAACGCAAATTATTGTTGGGTTTATGGGTTCTTTCACTTTATAAGTGTTCAACCTCCACTTTTTTATCTGATGTGTGACATATAACTCACACTTGCACCGACACTCCCCCTCAAGTGCGAGTCCATCAATTCATTGTGCTCCCCCCCTCAAGTGAAAGCTCTTACTTGCTTGTATCGTCGTTGCTGCTTTCTCCGCAACGGACCGACACAGGGAGCTTGTACCGTCGTTGCTGGTTTCTCCGCAACGGACCAGTTGCCTTGGTCGTACCCTTCGTTGAACCGGAGATCTGATACTACTGTTGGGTCAATTAGGGGAGTCTGGGGGACCGCTCACATCTAGGTTTGAGTAGCCATACAAGTGAGAGACACGTCACACTCTTACCCAAAACCTTAAGGCAATGGGTTTATGGGTCATATAACTCACACTTGCACACAACAATCTACCCCTCAAGTGTGAGTCCATCAATTTATCATGCTCAATACGGTTTATTTAGACCTAAATGCTGTTTAATTCCTCTGTTTTGACCAATTTGTGATTTTATTCTCCTATTTTCAATTTTGCAAATTTGATTTCTCAAATTTTCAAATGGTAACGATATTTGTACAACCTTTTCGTGAGAACGTTTGATACCAACTTCTTCTTCCTCTTTTTGTATGAGAGAGAAAAAGTAAGAACATAATGAAAATATAAAAGAGAAATGTTTCTAAAATTGTCATAAAATTATTGAAAGAAGATTTTTTTGACAAATTATTTGAAAGAACCTTATTAAATATTGTTGGAACATCGGTTAAAATTGGTTGAAAAATAAAGAGTAAACAATAAGTCTTTTGATTTTAAACTAATGTGTGCGAATTGAAAATAGTGGAAGTCCAGTATCGAAAAAATTAACAGCAACTAGTAGTATTTTTTTTTTGTTACACAACCAGTAGTGTTTATATTTTAGTACCGAAAAAAATATTAATTATCACCAGCTAATTGTGTCGGTTCCATACCCGTCCACCCCTATCCATTTGACTAGGCGGTTCATTCTCCCCCAAATCTTGTAAATTCGATTTTGATTAAAACTTATCTGTGTGTGAGCCTTCTTTCCCAAGATTTGCTCAAATCGGAATAGAGGACTCCATACATTTCATAAAACATAACAAAGAGTTCTATTGATTCTATTTAGTTATTATTTTTCTCACTCTTTCTGCTCAATGAATTTCCGAGTCACTTCCCCCTTTCTTTTATGTCCATTCAGAATTAAAAGTGTTCTTAAGACCATATACCCTTTCGAGATACAACTTACAAAACGGTTGTCCTTTCCGAGTCACTTCAAAATTAAGAATGGTCTTAAGATCATACAATTTATGCCCCTTCAAAATGAATGATATTTTTTAAGACAATAGTCCCTTTCGTTGTATAATGCCATTCGTAGTTAAGAATGGTCTTAAAAGTGTAGTCTCTTTCGAGGTTAGGACGGTGTTCGCTCTACCATATAGAGTGTGTGATCATAATAACACATTTGAGTGATTTCTGTGTTAAATTTGAGTGGTCTAAGTACCATATTAAATTTGTATTTCCAGAATAGATCTTACATTGTAGTAGGACTTCAAAACAGTTGTAGTTGTACTGTTTTATCCTAAGGACATTGTGGATGGCGATTTTTGGACACTGCTACAAAACGTGAGAGTGACATGGTCGGACTCCAACACAGTAAAACCTTTAGTGGCTGATTTTTTTTTTTTTTTAATATTTTAAATAGATTTTTAAAATTCAAAAACAACGAACACACTAAAATTACCCACTTAATTATCCGATAGTTTGGAGATTGCCTTACATAAACTTCTTTAAAAGTTATGCTTCAATTTTGTGCTAAAGAGAGTCTACCAATTTTATTTTATTTTTGAACGCCAAAATTTATTAATAACTAAGTCCCTGCACAAGAGGATCAAGGACCGGAGAGACAAAAACTACAAGGAAAAGAGCGTCGTATATAGGCGGAACACCTAAAACGAAATGCATACACCGTACAAACTAACATAAACCAAACTAAACTAAACTAAACCCCTACAAACTAACATAAACCAAAAGTTGAGTCAAGCTCACACTCCATCGTGTAGAGAGCAATATTTGTTTTAAAGATTATAGAGAGCAAATACAGCAAAAATATAAATGTTTATCGATCAAAGTTAGATGCTTACGTATAGCTGTGCATGCAAATGCCGACGCTTAAACATAAAGCTCCTCCAGTGACAAGTCAACATGTGCTAGTTCAACATTAGTTAGTAACTAATTAATATTAACATTCTATACGTACCAGGAAGGAATTAAAAAAGACAAAATTTAAGTGGTATTTTAGAGAATAGATACTGTCCTCTGTTCTAAACTAAGATATAACATAGCCGTATGTTGTCAATAATTTTAAAAGGGCGTTTCTTTCTATGAGAAAAAATTATCTCTTTGTCAGTGGAACATCAACATTCAAGAGCACTGCCTATAGCACACTGCATCTAAGTTTTGTCGTTCAAAAATTCAAAGCATAACATAACCTAATAATTAGTACGAACTAATTTAAAGCAAAAACGAGGGATACCATTTTTTTAAATTATTATATATACACATATGAACTTATGCATGAACTCTTTTCAAAGACAAAGGTCGAATTTATTCGAATACCATGAATGTGTGGACTTCATGTATACATATATATTGAGTTTTGACAAAGAGAATATCCCTAATAATATATTTTTGGTACAACCGTGATAGTATTTTTAATTGGTGAATTGAAATTATACGTCTGGCTCAATGTTTAATTTTTTCAACAGATGATCTGTTCTAGTTGAAGAGCATCTCAAAATATTATAAATTTTGGTCACAAATATTGACTCAAATATTGTATTCTGAAGTTAATTATAACAAAGATGAACCACCACCTTAATATTTTGAAGGTGTTTGACAACAAGCAAAATCATTTAAATTAGTGAATTTCTTTTTGAGGTTTTTCAATAAGGGAAGATATAGGGGTACCTAAAATCCCTAACCAAAATTACTCTTAAAAGTTAATTTTTATATGCAAACTAGAATGTAAAAAAGATCTAGATATAAAACCAATACACTTGCAACACGGGCATAATAGAGTGTAAGGTAACAGTTCAGATTGGGAGAAACCGAACGAGACGTGGTTGAAGTGCAATGTAGATGTCGCGTTCCAAGACCGCAACTATCTTCTGCATGTTGTGTTAGAGGCTCTCGTGGGCAATTTATTCAAGCTCAAACAAAATGGCAGCGGACAAATATGACAGTTTTGGAAGGGGAGACAATAGCCTTACTCGAAGTCATTCACTTTGCTGATGTGAACAGATGGGACCGAGTTGTCTTCGAGTTCGACTCAGCTACTCTAGTATAAGCTCTATCCACTCCGGGTCATGGTGATTCGAAATTCTATGATATTGTTTCTAGTATTTTTTATCAGTTATCTTTACGTTCCAACTTCCAGGTGAAGTTTGTTAGGAGACAAGCGAACATGGTTGCTCGTATTTTAGTTAGGACGACATGTTCTTAGACTAGTCACCGCATTTTTTATTCTTATCCTTCTTGTATTGAACATTGATTGATTAATGATAATAACTTTGCTTTGGCAAAAAAAAAAACCAATACACCTTTAAATTTCTAAACGCAAACTAAATCAAAATTAATTTATACGGGAATGTATGTGAATTAAAATCATTAATACTATTGGTCATAAGCAAAAAAATTGAAACAATGATGTGATGTGAATGCTACCAAAGAACTTGTATCCATGGACATATTAAGGCAAGCTATCATGAGGATATTTGAATTTGCTTCATCAATGCAGACAGAACATATCATGCCTCGTAGGACTCACTATTGTGTACTATATCCTTGAAATTTCAAACCCTACGCAGAAAAATAAAAGGCATGGGATCTTGTTTTGTTGGATCTAGATTTTCCCAAAACACAATCATGATGCATGGATCAGACAGACCTAAACCACTATTTTAGCGAATCGTAATTCTTGTAAAACATTGATTTTTCCCCCATAACATTTTCTTCACCATTTGTATATAAACATATAATTCATCAAGCACTTGCTCTTTTATTTCAAAGGTTTTGTACTCATGTTTCACTTCTCTTTTCTTACTTGCTTTGAATAAAATATCAATGTTAGTCTAAAATTGGTGTAAAATCTGACTCTTCAAACTCTATGATTCAAAATACAATATTCCTGAATATATAAAGGAATCAATCGCAATCAAAGTATCAAACAATATTTATGAGAATCCAATTGTGTTCGGGCCTTTTGTTGGTTTACTTTTGGAAAAGAATAGTATATATAGGTGGTAATTTTGCAGCCAATTATAGATCATTGATTTCCACGTAATAAGGACATGGCTACAACACCAAAATTCTGAGAAGAAAAATTCTGTACAAAATCATTGTATATATGAAGCTTTAATCATTTTTTATATGGGAAACAAGAAACATTAATAATATTGCTTATGTTATGTATTTTGAGAAGTCAAAAAGTTACGTTGACTTGCAAAATGACCTCAAAATAATAGTAAATTTATTTGATAAGTCTCCTATATATCTTGCTCAAAAAAAAAAAGTCTTCTATATATCATGTACTCACCAACACACCATTATGTATTTTGACATATCTTTGACAATGTAAATCCATAACAACACAAAATACATAACTTTGATAAGTCGTTTATATTATGTATTTGAGAAATGTTAACTTGTTCTCTAAGGACACAAGATAATGAACTTAAAATAGAATTAAAAAATAAACATTATATTGAAAAGATAAGTTTTTAAACTTTTAAGGGTATGAATTCACAATTTTTAACATTAAATTTCTAGTTTCTTATCTTGTACCCGTATGACACAAGTTAGCAAGACTCTATATATTTACATTGTCTTCTTAAACATTAATGATGTGTGTTTGATATTATGTTTTACAATATAAAAGACATCATCAACAAGACAAAAAAAAAGGTATACTTAACGATTGAAACACAAGCTTAATGTTTGTCTAATGCGATATTGTGGTTTACTTTTGCTCAGTAATTGAACCTACATTTTTTTTCATGATTAATTTCTCCCTTTCTCAATACTAGTTTTACACCCAAATAAAATCACATGTCTCTCATGTCCGTTAAGTACAATTCAGTGTGAATGCAAGACGTTGACTCATCCGCAAAGACGTTGATATGCAAGAGTTTGAGTTTGAAGCCGGGGCAAATTCACCACTTCTCCACACGTTAAGTGTGAGTCTAGCAAATGGTTGTTGACTTAGATGCTAATAAGTTGACTCATCCGCAAGTAGCGGGTTCAACTTTTATTGTCTTCGAGATGACATATTTTTTGAGTGACTCTAAACACTACTATTAACGTTCACTAAAAGCTTGAGACATGTTTTGACATTTGTGAGTTACAGAATCCAACTCACCTAAACATTTTAATATATAAAAAATACGTTATTTGACGAAAAAGCACATCTCTCTCCTGTTATTGATCATTTATTCCACACAAGGACATGCCTACAACAACAATTTTCTGTACACTTGATATTGTAAGGAAGAAAAATTTGTACAAAATTATTGTCCTTTGACATTACGTCACGCACCAAACAAAAAAGCAACAACACTTGACACCATTACTCCTTGCTTCCTCGTTTTCCTTATTTTGAAAATTTTATCATTTATTCTCTTTTGTGTTGTGTGGATTAAGAAATTGTAGAAATTCAAGTGGCGCAAAAAGGACCCCTTTTTCCTACCTCATGTCCCAAAACACTTTTTAGGACTACAAATTCACCCCACCCCCTTCACTTCTTCCACACACCATTCCCATTCCTTCTTTCAATTCTATTCCTCTCTTCGTACCTAAAACTAGAACCACTTGCTTCCAATCTGAAAAAACTAGCTCATAACAAACTTCACACTCAGCTTTATCACCTTAATTTGAAATTTGAAACATCCTAGTATTTAAGACACAAATATCAATCATGTCTGCAATTGTATACCATCCTGGATTGCAAACACATCTTGAGTCTCCTCTTGTTGAGTCAAGAACACTAAGGTTAAGGTTACCTTCTCCAAAACAAGTCCCTACTCCTCAATCCATTGATTTAGCCTTCAAAACTTGTTTCTTTGATTCAAACATCAAAACCCACCACCAAGAAGAAAAAATCAACAAAACAGAAACTTTTCAAAACAAGCCCAACAACAATGGTGGTTGGAATTTCCTTGATGCTCTTTCAAATAATATATATCAAAACACATCAAAAGAAGAAACCACAGCAACCACCTATGTGCATCCTCAACAGAAACGTTCCTCTTTGGCTATGAGTCCAAAGAGCCTTGAACTATGTACTGAGAATCTTGGTAACGAGAGTGGTACTGACATTGTAGAAAACGACATGTTGTTTTCTTCAATGGGAACAATGGAGGAGGAAAGAGAACCTTGCAGTCCAGTTTTAGTAGCTACTAAGAAACCAAAAATCCAGAATTTTCCACCACCTTTGACAACGATGAGAGGATCAGAATCTCTTTGTGTTAGACCCCACCGTGAAGATGGAAGGTTAGTAATTGAAGTCACAAAAGTCCCACCAAGTACCTCATGTTTCCAAGCTGATAGAAGCCATGGTCGTCTTCGCCTCAGTTTTTTGACAAATGAGACTACAAGTTTTGACCCGGAAGAAGAAAAGGAACAAGAAGACGATGTTGATGATGATGTCATAGATGAAAATGAACAACCACATAATAAAGAAGAATTATATGAAAATGAAATGGTTGGTGAAATAATAGAAGATGTTGAAGAAGAGGAAACAGAGGAGAAAGCAGAGAAGGTAGAACAAGAAGAAGTTATTGCATGTGAGGAGATGAAAAGTAGTGACGCAAGAATGGAAAAGTATGAGTGGGCAAGAAGGTGCAAAGAAGGTGGTGAAAACGAAAACAGAGAATTTTTAAATTGGGGTGAAGCCCTTTTGGTGGCTACTACTTCCTAAAATTATTTATATTTTCAGTTCTATTTATATATGTATTAATAAAATAGAATATTTAAATATTTTTGTCCTTTTTGTTTAATGAATTTCCCATGTTTGTATTTTTTCTCTCCCATAAACTATAGTCTGGTCGGTAGTTATTATCGTTACTCTGTTCCAAGGACAATGCGCAGTGCAGTGATACTGATGTAGCAGCAGAATAGTGAAACTCAGCGAGTTTGAGTAGAATGCAAACCGCACGTTTTGAATGCCTCACCTAAGAATCTTACAAAAATATAGATAAGGGTATAAGGGTAGGGTGATTTTGTTGGAGAGTCCATTATCGGATGCAACAACGAATCAATGTTGTAAGATTAATAGAGTGGGAGATCTGACATCTCTCCGCAAAATCTAAAGATATTTAGTCGATAAGTCACTTCATTTATATATACAACACTTTCATAATTTATACTCGATATGAGACTTAACCAAACACACTTGAAGCCAACCAATTTAACTTTTTTTAATCTATAGCATAAATCCATGATAGTGAAAATGACACATAGAGGTTGGATATCAATGTAAATGACACTTTGTAATGTATTATTTTTCAGATTAGTCTTTTAAAATGTGTCAACTTTTTTTAGTTTTTATAAAAAAAAATCCTTCAAACTTTATTCCCACTAAATTTTGTGTATTTTTTTTATATAATATGTCACTGTTGAGATCTTGATAAATTTTCTGTTAAGACCACCGTCCTTGGTCTGTGTTCCGCGTTGCCACCATTCTAATGGCCAACACCGTCTCCGTTTCGACAACCAACACCACCGCCACCATGGAAGTTACCACACAAACCATTCTGCTCTTCACCGGAAAGTTGGCAAATTTAGTGGATAAAGCCAAGATATGCAAAACAAAAAGTGTTCCAACATAAAAAAGAGGATAAATTGAATTAAGTTTGAGGAATGCACCGCACTCTGCTACGTTTGGTGACGTATAAACAAAATATTCAAAGTGAAATATGTTGGTTTAGGTAGTAATAATGAAGTACTATTGTAATAACTATGTGTTTGAGTTTTGAATAAAAAATGGTACATAATAAAATATCTAAGTTTTTTTTTCCTTCATGTTTAACTTTTTGTAATAATTGAATAATGATAATTTTTTTAAGAGGTGAATGATCGAGTTATATTTTTATTTTCATGGTTTACAGCCCAATCCAATGACGCTTTAAATAGTAGTGCTGCTATATGCAGCGAAACAGTTTATCACGAACTGTCTCACGAAGCCCTAACAAGAGTAATTGTGGCAAAACAGTTTTAATTATTTAATTTCAGAATTCACAACAATCATGATGGCGTTGGGGTTATGTAATCAAAATACATTGTTCGTGAAGCTTCTTGAAAAAAATTCGCTACATATAGCATTGTTCTTTAAATAGATTCGGTATTCTTAATTTGACTTGTAGAACGTTAGGTTTGATTGGATATAAGACGAGTTAAGATCCAAAAATGATTTAACAAAATTTAAATTGGATTAATGAGAAATTTCTTATAAGCAAATTTATCAAATGAGAGCAAAGGATACTTAAAACTCATTACAGCTCAATCCGAAAGAACAAATTTCTTATTTACTTCCCTAACTTAACATATCACTCATATCACTAATTTCTTGCTAAAAAAGGAAAACATATCGTTAGTTGTCTGGTTTCTTGGCTTTTTCTCTTCCAAGTCTCTATAGAGAGCTTATTCAATGGCAATCATAGCATACCGCTCTCTCCATTGTTTCATGTTCATTTGCTATACGTAAGAATGGAGTCACAATATTTTCCAAAGTAACTGGAACATGTGCCATAAGATCCGAATCGCACATCCACTATACCAATATTTACGTACAAATTTAACGGCCACTTCAAGTTGCAGCCACAACTTTTCCCTTGTTGTTGTCAACAAAAGGACACTGGCCAAAGCTGTGTCTAGATCTTATCCCTTTTCAGATATATCAAAGAAATTGGGGGATTGTAAACTACAAGAAACCACAAAAGGATTTGTATATCTGAGACGTACCAATTCATGGGACCACCAAATATGTAACTCTGAAACACAATCTAAACCAATCCTCTTTGAGATCATTTGTGATCATTATTCATTGATCATTTTTGAGATTTGTCTCCTGTACATCCATAACTTTCATTTCCTAACTACATATGTTTTCTTCCTCAAGATACGATATTTTTTAATAACTTTTTAGTTACTTTTTCTTTTTATTTTTCAATATTTAAAACTTACAAAAATTGTTGTGAAATTTTACAAAAATTATGAGCAAATTTTCTGTAGAAAATTACCGTTGTTTAAATAAAAATTAAGTCAAATACATACCAGCGAAAAGATGGCACTCACCTGTCTATCTTTCTGCTCTTTTTATTGCGTTAACGTTCGAAAATTATGAACCGAGTCTTTTTTATGAAATTTTGATTTTAATTAAAAAAAATATAAATATTTGTTGGTTTCAAGTTATAACAAACCAATTAACCATGATTATCTATTTCAACAACACCAACAAATATAACAAAAAAAAAATATAAATTCTTTTTTTTATGACACCAACAATCTTTATTATAGAAAACTTTGTTTAAGGGTATAATTGGGATAATGAAAAAGTAAGTATAAATATACTCATATAGTTTGTTACCCTTTTGAAATAATAAAGGGAAAAAAATTGGACATATTTATACTCATATAGTGTTTGTTACACTTTTATTTTAATATTTGAAGTGACTCTTATCTATTTGTTACATGTGTTATTTGTATTGAAAATTGAGGGTATTTTTGGAAAGAGAAAAAATCAGTCCAAAAGAGCTAAAATGAGTTATTTTCTTTATATATAGTATAAATATATATTTACCAGACAAAAGATACATTTAACTCTATTTTTTTAAATTTCTATTAAGATTTTTTTGGGAGTTTTTGTTTTTTGGTAGTGTTCTATTTAGACTTTATTAACATATTTACAGCGTGAAATTATAATATTTCATTTATATAATCTTTCATAATTTGAATTTCAATGTTTAAATGATATCATAATTTTTAGTACAGTCATTAAAAATTAAAATTCATTATATTATTCATTTTATTTAAGAATTGTTAACAAGCTTATAACCTGATATAGTATTAAAATTTATTTATATAGTATTTATATATTGATTTATTTACGAATCCTTGTTTCACATGCTTTTCAATATTTAAAAATTTAATAAAACCGTGCCACACTGTAAATTTAGTAGTGACGTCGTAACAATAACAATGAAAGGAAATAGTGAAGGCTACAACTTTTTTTAAGGGTAAAAGCCAGTCTAGCTTATATCATTCATCATCAATAAAATTTCAATAGTTACATGAGGATAAAAATTCAAAAACTTGTAATGCTGTTTCATTGAAAGATTAAAGTTAAAATTAGTTTATATATTGCTAAATGGTGATGTGGCAATGACAGTTCCACAAGGTGGCTTGATCTACACACAAAAAAGTTCCACAAACAAGGTGGTTAGGTGGGTCGCATGCTACCAATTTTGAATTACCACATCCCATGTTGTGCACCTATGTATGTGTTGTATTGTACAGTTGTACCTTAACCTTTCCTAATGCTCGATCCTACCTCTGTACCTTCAACTCATGTGTGCATACATGCATTACTAATATTTAGCAGACATGAGCACCATGACAAATTGGCAATGAGGACTTGTTAGTGGTAACATGTTTCACAAAGCTATTGCTTCATTGGATCCGCGATCTTTAAAGTATGTTTTTCTTCATCAATATAGTGGCTCTTCGAAAGTGATCAATTACTAGTTGATGAACACATTAATTGTTAATATTACTTATCTAATTAAATACTTATTTTGCCCTTTAACTAATTTTGAAAGTTCAGTTTGATCATTTAACTTTAAAATTGGTTAATTTGGTCCGTTAATTTATATAAGTTACGACATTGATTAATTTACCAATATATTATATGTGATAATGATATTCGTGAAGTTTTTTACAATAGCTCGTTAGATGACACTTTTCAATTAGTTGACGATGTTAATATTGTAAATCAAAGCTCTTAGAAGATCTATTTGGATCCCAAAGAAAAAGCTAATATTATCAATTACCAAGTCAGCATTGACGAGTGATTACAAGGAGATGAATTTTTTGTGACATGCGTAATTTATGAAAAAAATTGTTAATGATAGTTTTTTCTATGAGAAATTTATATATTTTTTCTTCTATAGGTACTCTCTAGGTCGGGCATTAAACGAGAGTATCTCTAAGTTGAAAATTGAATGCTGGTTTGTTAAATTGTGAGTCTAATTTTAACTTCTTTCTGTTAGATCCAATTTCATTGTTAAAATATATCTCTCTATATATATATATATATTTGATTAAAAAATTAGCCTAAAAGTTCTCCTATATTGCACTTCACCATAGAGTACGTACAAAGCATAATAGGTCACATTAACTTTCAATATCTAAGAAAGTCCTAAACTAATGATTGTATAATGTAGAACTTTAAAATTGCTGATGCCATTGACTAAAACTAAACACAAAAAGGAAGATAATTTGTGGGCTTCAGAATCCGTTAGCCTGGATTATAATTGTTTCCTAAGAAAAACCAAGTAAGTATATATATGCAATCCACGAAGTCATTGAATTTGATCTAATCCAAAATGCCAAATAAAAACCACTACTACTATGCCATGTGTATAAAGGAAACGACGTAAGTGAGAAAGAGTTTGGAGGCCAATTGGGATGCACATTGGAGTGGAGTTTGTGGCCTCTTGGCAAAAGAAACAGCTGGTTTTCTTGTTTGTTAAGCATCTAGCTAGGTATTTAATTAACTTTAATTTGTGTGAAAAAGAAATAAATACTTTCTTCTCGCACGAAGGTTTTAGAAAGCCAATGTAAGACCTACTTGGACAACAAAAAGGACGAGCAATTTAAAATTTAAAAAGAATAATCACTTTGCTTAGAGTCAAAAATTGTTCCACCAATTGTAATAATGAGAAAAGTTAATTAGATTAAAGAAAAATTATTTTTATGTTCATTAATTTGAAGAAAAAAATTAAGAATAATTTAAGTTATTTTCTGTTTATTCTTTACTATTGTGAAATTGTTTTTTCTTTTTAAAAAACCCAAAAGTAAACTTTTTTTTAGTGAAACTAGTCAAGATAACTTCATGAGAAAATAATTATTTTAAAAAGAGATATCATTTCTACCAAAATTATTTGTATTAATCTACATTGGATAATATTGGAGGAGCTATCGTTTTTCTCCTTCTTCTTTTTTGATTTCTTCATTGCATGGATGAGCTTTTCCTCAATGGGCAATTTAATTACAATTATGCAACTTTTGAATGGAAAAGGAAAGCGCACTTCGATTTTAATTTTTTTAATGAAACAAAAAAAAGTGTTATAATTGAACTAACGAAAATTCGATTAGTATGGATGAATCAACAAAAAAAGCTTATGCTTTGATTTCTTAGAAATAAAAGAAAGATTGAACTTTACAAAGAAGAGATTTTTCCCATTCTTGGTGGGCCAAACATGCCATTGGCGTCACCCAACAAAAGGAACAACATTGGTCACATGAGCATTCCATCATGCACCCTCCTAAGTTTAGAGCCCTAAGACCCCACCACCACATACATCCACCCAACCATGAACGTATTAGCACATAACACCTACTCAAAGGGGACATAAAAGATGGTAATTAATTAATAAACTAATTCAGTTGTTAATTGACTATTTATAACATCATGTTATTCATGAACTTATACAAGGAAAGCCAAAACCAATATATTGGAGAACGTTCTATGTTGTTGACCATGTAGTAAGTTAATTAAAACATGATGTCACAAATTCTTAATATTATTAAGTTCATCATTATTTCAAAGTACATAAAAGAGGTTTTTGATCCAAAAGTGAGTTGGTCAGGTGGATTGTCTGGAATAAATTTATATGGTCTCCATCTTTCATCAACAAAATACGGATAAGCTTGCAGCTGATACATACTTAGTGTGACGGTGCACTAATAAAACCAATTCTCTTATGTTTTTTTAAAAAACAAAAACAGGAGAGACTAATTACTCTTTGATAAAGAGACAATTTGGTCAGCCAACCATTGAAATTTGGTCTGGCAAATAAACAATATGTTTGATATTATGGTGAGTTTATTAAAATCACAATGACCTACCATATAATTGAAAAAGAGAAATGTTAGCAACATATTTTAACACATACTTTTGTTCCTAAACACTTTTGTTTGATAATTTTTGTCATTTTTTCGCTCAATTTTATCCTTGTCATCATACTTGAAAAAAAATTAAATATTAATTAAACATGTTTTTTTTAAGTCATTTCATATTTATAAGTTAGTTCAACCGCGAATATTACCAAACGTTATAAATTCAACTGGTTAGCTTATCTGCTATAAGTTAGTCTATAAACTATTCTCTATAAGTTGATCATCTATAAGCTAGTTTGTTAGCTATCCACTATCTTTTATCAAAGAGAAACTAATTTGAGTCTATCCAAGTGAACTTAGACATGTAACTAAAAGTTTACCGATACTTTTTTCATAAGATTTGAGCTTGAGATCTTACTCAAGTTTTCCTTTTTTTATTCATTCATTGAATTCTGCTCTTTATCCAACAAGTTTTGCTCATTCCCAACTGAAATGACTATAATGCCCCTGCATTAGTTAACCCACGTTAGTGTAAATCTCTGCGTGACTTAACTCACACAGGGGTATTTTTGGAATTTCAGTTGGGAATGAACAAAATGTGTTGGGTAAAGAGCAGAATTCAAGATTTTGGGTAAAGATCCTCTCCATTTATAAAAGTAAATGGAAGATGCAATTTGGAGAGAGATAGACACACAAAATAGGTGGTTGGTCCTATCATTAAGTGGATCCCAAATCATTAATTATTTTTTACTTTTTATGTGTCTTTATATCTCTAAATGGAGAGGATATTGACTCCAAAATTTTGACGTGAGCCGTAAAAAAAAATTAAAGTTTCTCGAAACTTAAACCAACATATGTCTATCTAATTTGCTGAGTCTAGACCTTGCATCCAATACATATATCTATCTAGTTTTTACGTGGGAGTGTTTTAACAAATTCCTCCATTTTGACTAGAAGTACTTGCAAGCATTTGGACTACACCATTTTGTTTCACCCCTCTTTCAAATTTTATCAATGACACAGATTGTGGCGCTGAAAACTTTGAACAAAACAATTAAACTAGAAAATACTCCCCAAGGATCCCCTTCCCCAAGTTATGCATATTGACCAATCAAAGATAACTCTCATGTAACATACGACAACTCAAACACCCACATTAATCATCTTTATATACGATGATAGTCAAAGACTGTAGCCAATTCCAAATCCATTTATACTTTTACTCAGAACGCCAGAAGCAAACTTTTTGCATTTCTTTCTATTGAGAAGATATTTTTTATACACAAATCAATACACTGTATGCATATCTCGCTAATATACATAGAATCGGGAAAATATTGAAAGAAAGAAAAAGAAAAAAAACAACTGCTAATTTTACATTTTTCTGCTGAGCCAATATTTCTATATCTTCGTTGCCACAAGGACTAATAGTTTTTCCTCCTCCTTAGAGGAGAATGTTAAGATTAATATAAAATCAATAGCCTGGAAAAGCGAAGAATAATTTATTAGTCTCTGAGAAAATTGTGATACTTTGAGGACGTTATCTTCCCTCCACCTGTTTGACGCATATAAGTTTGCCATTGTCATACTTCCAGAAAATATTATAAACATACTGCCAAATAAAACATATTTTTATGCTCTAATAAATCAAACAAAGAAAATAAGTCTATAAAATTATTTTTCAAACTATAATAGACAATACTGTACAATTAAATACTTCAAGTTCAGATGGGTAATTTTCTAAGCTAAAACTACAAGAAAATATGCTTAAATTGAAGGCAGTCGTGTCTGCTCAAGGCTCTTCGGCAAGTTCTTTTTTCCATTTCCTTTGTCTCTCAGAGAAGCTTGAGCTACAGATGAAAACAGCTTCAATTTCAGTAAACGGTAGGTTAAACAAAGGTCCACTAGCCACTTTCAAGCACCAAATGCTTACTTAACACTTGATCCCAGCTCAGCATCATTAAGATTCTTCTTTGATTCATTAAGCTCGGATGGCTGAACTTCCTGCAAAGGTCTACAATGAGAAGTCGCACAACTAAGCTTCTTAAGATATTTTCTATGACTCTTGGGGCTTGTTACATTGGCAATGCCGGCCGTTGAGAATCGTCATCTAGTTTGACTAGCAGATGTGCTTTTTGATGTTACAATTGAGACATCAGAAATAACTTTACTCTGCAACTAAAAAAGGCGCAGGTGGAATGGTTGCATTTGATTTGCCAATGAATTCTTCATAAAGTAGTGTTTGGAGCTTCTCCAATTCAAAGGCCTAATGTAATTCACCAAAGAACATTAAAGCAATTTTTAATTTCAACCATGTTGAGTTCAAAGAAAGAGGATAGAAAAAATAAAAAAAGTAATGGTCATTGAGAACTGCTGCATTGAAAGACAGCATATATGTTATCTGGTCTAATACTAAGATCTAACCTTATCATCAAAGAAAGGTCGAATTTTGGGTTCTGTGACTTCATCATCATCTTCAACTCCAAGAGGTTCGCTTGAAAATTTTGGAATGATATACAGTTGAGAACCTTAAACTATCCGTCTGACAAACATCCTTTAGGCATGTGCAAGTTGATCCTTGGATAGAATCCAAACTGCAGAACAACAGAATAGAAGTTGATGCTCCACAAACAAAAAATGTTATGATATCCAGTATACTTACAAGTTTCAAGTGTGCATCTCATTCATTGCCGTCTGGTTGCAAGAGTCCTAGATATTAAACAATTAAACAGTTCATAAAAAGTAAGAAGTTATGAATATGGTCTATGTTTAGATTGTATAAACTCACACTGGGGAACTGCGTGGTATTGAACGAGATTCCTAATACTTTGATAGGGTATTGGGACCTCCTATTAGAAAAGTTTACAGCAGGAGGAATAGGAGGGAAAATAGGACAAATAAAATAGTTGTGTTATAATAAAATGTGAATGGTAAAAGCATTATATATGTACTTGTGAAAGCATTTAAGCAAAAATGTCATAGAAGTTTAAACAAAAACACTTCAAAGAACCAACTTCCAGAGAGAGGGGGAGATATCACAGTGCATGCAACATTCCATATACCAGGCCTTGATCAATTATATATAACTGAGGTTTATGAGAAATAACCAAACATTATTCCTTAGGTTGATTAGTTTAGGCTTTTCAATAACTTGACAAACTAATGAAACCTGTCACAATCAGCATATACAAATTTGAAACCTATCCATCTACCAGATTTTTATCATGTCTAAGATGATTTCGCAAATCAAAAGTCAGAATGTAATCGGGTGTCAAGCAATATATTATGTAAGGCTTAGGCGATGGACCTCTACATGGTTATAGTAAGTACAAAACACTTTCACTTCCATAATTTTATGGTTACAAGATTACATATTGTAACCTCACAGATAGCCAAAACCTCAAAAGTCAAACCTAAAACTATAAAAAAAAGTAAGAAGTTATATATTATGTAAAATTCTTGGTGAGGCCAGATCCTAATGAAACTTTACCATTTGAATCTCAAAAGAGAAGAATTGACGTGGAAGAAGTCTATATTTCCTTATATTAGGAAACAAAGTTGGCTGAGGAAGATAGCAAATGCTAGAGAACTGACAGAATCCCTCTAAATGTTACTAGTTTCCTAATAGTGATACGACGAGTTGAATTCTGTAATTATGGTGACAACAAAAAAGACCTCAATATGTCGCAACAGGTAAATATTTCCTTTCATTCAATGTCATACGAAATCCTTGTTGGGTTTTGAAAATATTAATTGTGAGAAATTAGTTTTCAGGCTTCTGATGCAGAATTAGTTGACTTGGCAATTATCATAATTTTCTTTTCAAATATTTAGTCCACTTACGTTGTATATCATGTCTGTAACATAACTTCAGATAGGGTACCCTTCATAGAAGCCTATATCAAATTACACACTTCAGATGCCATGGACACAAACAAAGTTGCAAAAGAAGCTTGCAAGAGTATAAGGAATTAATAAAATCAGCACAGTCATACCAATTCCATCTAAAAGAAAACTTGAAGAGCAAGTTAAGCATGCAAAGTGATTGCAAAAAAGTCCTTTTGAATTTGAGACCTATAGTTCTTCCATAAACTGAACTTAGACCAATCATCTTCAACTCACTATCATTTCTAAATATCTACAAAACAAAATAGAAAAATAAAAGAACATTGAACATAAACACCTTTTATTCATTTTCAAATTCATATACAATAGAAACGGAAAGGAAAAAAACAAAAGATTTATTCACAAATCTTCTTTCTTGCAACACGTTGAACTTGAACATTCATATCAGGAAGAAAAAAAAAAAGAAAATAAAAGAACACAATATTGTTGCATATACAACAGAACAGAAATGTAAAAGGAGAAAATCTAATCTTCAATCAAGCTGAATCACACAACAGAACAGAAATGTAAAAAGAGAAAATCTAATCTTCAATCAAGCTGATCCACATAACAGAACAGAAATGTAAAGAGAAAATCTAATCTTCAATCAAGCTGATCCACCAAATCAATCTTGTCTCCATTTTGAATCCCATAATCCTGAAGACTGCGATTGTCGAGTAAAACATCATCGCCATGTGTCAAAAAATAACTATGATCCTCACGAATCAATAGGACTTTGTCATACTGATCTAGAATACCCCTGATTTCCCTAACAAGAACAGAACCTTCCACTTGCATCTTTATCATAAAATTGCCACGTTTTCTCTTTGGAGAAATTACAAGCTCCAGTCTGTTAGCCACAGTGACACCGCCACTGCCACCGCCACTGCCACCGCCACGTAATACCGCTTCAATCTGACATTGAACAAAGCCATTAGTAAGCTGCTCACAATATCGCAGTGTATGGTTGTCCGACATTGGTGGACTCAAGGTCAAATGCGCCTCTACTCCCGCATCTGCTGCTAATTTCCACCAAGATTCAGTCTTGTTACGGATATTTTCTTTCAAGAACCTGACTTTGTCTTCCGGATTCATCACCAAAGCAAATTGAGTGAGGGTCAAGGGTGAACTCACTTGGATGGTTACAACCGGGGCTACGTCCATCTGAATCCACGACCCATCGAGGATAGTGCATTCTTCGTGACTGAAGATGCACTCATGATCTTCCAACAAAATACCGTTGAAGTACAACGTTTTCCCACTTGCTTCAACTCCACTTACACGTTGAATTGCTTCTTTCACTTCCCTAAAGTTTCTGTATACGCCGACTTTGACTTTGCAAAACTCACATCTCCATGTACGTCGTGAATCCTCTATAGTAAGCTCTATGATTTCTTCCATGTTTGTTACAAAGATTAAAGAAACTCTCACAAATATTAGAGGAAGAAGATTTCGGTTTAAAATGAATGTGGTGAGAGAATGAAGAATCAAAAGATGAAGATGTTTTGAGAGAATGAAGAATCAAAAGATGAAGAATAGCAATGAAAACTTGAAAAAGGAGAGAAAACTTCCATATTGGAATTATTTCTCACACGTCAGAATGTGTATTTACAAGTATATATAGAGGAGAGATGAAAGTACACTCTAATTAACCACTCTTAAAAAAAAAAAAAGAAACTAACCACTGTAACTGACCACTAACTGAATTAACCACTCTAATTAGTTACCAAAGTAACTAACTATCCTCACACATTCAACTAACTGAACTAACTAACCACTAACTGAATTAACCAATAACTATCCTTCAAAAACAAAAAAAACTAACTGCTAACTGTTCTGTTTTTTACTTATCAGAAATCTTATCAATCCATATGTTCGATCTAAAACAAGCTAATTCATTATGAGATACGATGCAAACCAGTGCAATCCACAAAACATTAACAAAATACTTAAATTTCGTAACATTTATTTCTGTTTAAAAATTTTATTTTTATACTAATGGAGCTTATAATCATTCTAATTTAGTTCTCCATACATATAACATTTGAAATGAAGTTATATTTTGTTACATGGGAGGTAAGCTGAGGGATGTACTATGCTAGATGAAAACTATTTCCTACTTCCTTCCTTATAAAAAGTGTAACGATCCTATTGTATGATACAACAAAATTATGTAAGATCAACAAAGTTACCTTTGCTTTTATCATCAACTTTAGCAGATTGAATAAATTAGACCTTTGCTTTTATCATCAACAAAATTATGTAAGATCAAAATGTTTTCCATGATCATTAGAGTTAAACTTGTTTCAATCAACCAATAGGGGAAAATAAATTAGTTCAAGCAATGCCTCGGTACAGCTATCATTTCAAGTTATTTACTTAACCCTTGATAGAATTAACTTTTAAGGTAATCAATCATAGTCTCTAGATATGCAAATGGCTCCTTCTGTTGATATTCAAGTTCCAAGTATAAAAAAGAATGTCGAAGGGCTTAAGCCTCGTTCGTGTAATCACAAAAAAAAAAAAAAAAAAAAAAAAAACTGGAAGTGATAGAAATGTTAAAAAAAAACATGAATACAAAGGAAGAAAATATCATTCTAGAAATAAAATATATATGATGACAAACTTGTGATCGTTTCTAATCTCTAATGTGTAGAACAGTAAGCTGAATATTAATTAATAATATTAATTAATTAATGTTAAAAAGAGAAATGCTATTTTCAAACTCTTGACAAGCTCTCTTCAACTCACTCTCACGAATCATGTTAAATAATGTTAAAAAGAGAAATGCTATTGTCAAACTCTTTTCAACGCAACTTCATTCACAATGTCACGTCACCCCCTGTTACTATTAACTTCACTAGTTACCGGTTGTCGCTGTTGAGAGGGTCATATCATTTTTTTTTCTATTTGTTCAACCGCACGTACATCACACGTTTTGAAAATATCAATGTACTGCTAATTTTACATTTTCCTGCCGAGCCAGTATTTCTATTTCTTCGTTGCGACATCTATTTCGATTTCATTGCAAAGGTTACTGGGCATGTTAAATGTTGTTATATACTTGCAACTTCTCCAAAGGAGGAACAGCTTTTCCTCCTCTTTACCGGAGAATGGTAAGATTAATATAAAATCAGTAGCCTGGAAAAGCGAAGAATAAGCAATTAGTCCATGAAAATATGCTTAAAGTGTAAATTGAAGCCAGTAAATTTGTTAACAACAAAACTGAATAATATTTCAATTTCAGATGGGTAATTTTCTAAGCTAAAACTTCATGAAAATATGCTTAAAGTGTAAAATTGAGGCTAGTAAATTGGTTACTAACAAAACTAAATATTTCATATATTTTGAATAATATTTCCATTCAAGGTCGGTCAACTAAGCAGAATTTTCTAAGCATAATTACTCTATCTAGTTCAAACTCACATTTTCTTGTTAGGTCCAGCATTTAGGGTAAAAGATAAAATCCCTATAATAAGGAAGTCAAACTCTCAATGAGAAATTCATACGACTAAGTCCATTTGTTTTTAACGGCAAATGTAAGTAATTAGATGTTAGATTAACATTTACTTCTTCGTCCATTTTTCAATTGTCAAGAAAATAAAAAACTTGCCTCGCATCCGCTCAAGCTCTTCGGCTAGTTCTTCTTTCCATTTCCTTTGTCTCTCAGAGAAGCTTGAGCTGCAGATGAAAACAGCTTCAATTTCAGTAAACGGTAGGTTAAACAAAGGTCCACTAGCCACTTTCAAGCACCAAATGCTTACTTAACACTTGATCCCAGCTCAGCATCTCGAAGAGTCTCCTTTGATTCATTGAGCTCGGATGGCTGAACTTCCTGCAAAGGTCTATAATGAGAAGTCGCACCACCAAGTTTCGTAAGATATTTTCTATGACTCTCTAGGCTTGCTAGATTGACTAGGAGACGTGCTTTTTGATGTTACAATTGAGACATCAGAAATAACTTTACTCTGCAACTACAATAGGCGCAGGAGGAATGGTTCCATTTGATTTGCCAAAGAATTCTTCATAAAGCGGTGTTTGGAGCTTCTCCAATTCAAAGGACTAATGTAATGCACCAAAAAAAATTAAAGCAGTTTTAAATTTTAACCATGTTATGTTTAAAGAGAGAGGCTAGAAAAAAATAAAAAAGTAATGGTCATTGGGAACTGCTATATTGAAAGACAACATATATGTGATCGGGTCTCATACTAAAAGATCGAACTTTATCATCAAGGAAAGCTCGAATTTTGGACTCTGTGACTTCATCATCATCTTCAACTCCAGGAGGTTCACTTGAAAATGAGAGCTCATTCTCTGCTTTTAAGAGGCTTTTTGAATAGCATGTGGACTGCCTTTTTAAGCTAAATAAGTTTCTAAAAAAGCTCAAACCTTCTCTATTTAAGAAAAAGTATGGTCTGACATGACCTATTGTAGGCTAAGCCGTAGGCCCCTGTAGATCAGCCTAACCTATTCCAATTCCCAGTCTTAACCCAACTCATACTCATTCACAAACAAACAAGATTGAAATCAAGATATTTTTAGGGAGAGTAACACTTATTGTTCAAATTACCTCTATTTTTTTTTATTATGAATCCATTTTTAAAATTAGAGCCAGGCAGTGTGAGGTAGCCTCACGAAGAAGTGATTGGAAGCAGTGGAGTTGCGGGAAAGTTGGAGTTTTTGAAAAAAAACATACGATGGAATCCGAAGAAACAACATGAGGGGAGGAAGAGCTTAATTCTATTGATAAAAACAAGTCTTACCTCATCATATCATCAAGAGTCACTCCAAAAATCAGACACCAAGATCTCAAGTGTTTTATAGAAATTAATGTATACAGTAGCAAAAAAAAAAAGTGGCCATTTTATTTAGCATTTTAACTCTGGGTAGAGTATATTTGGATCGTAGATTTATATTTTCACCTCATATTAATCCTTTTAACCAAAACACTGTAACATGCAAACTAGTTAATTTTAAATAAATACTCCAACAGCTCTTGATTTAAAACTAGTGTCTTGAATGCAAACTGACACCGTAAACAATATTGGATATAATGTAATAGTTATTTACATATTATGAAACAGCAAATTGAACAAAGGAACTCATTTCACTTGATGAATTGTGAGGTTGCAACTAACATTTATAGTAGTTAGTGAGAGTCCCAGAGTAGCTAACCATGTACTGACATGTAGTAAAGTACAATAACTAACTAGTTAACTATCTATTAGTGACGTGTGTTACAAGTAAACTAAGTGACTAAGATGTGCTTTTATCTTCACCTTCATCATGCTGTAATATCCTTTATATAGCAAATATACTCATCCTTTTCAACATCACAAACAATATAGCATTATTATGGGAAATTTGTTTAAAAGGTATAATAGGAATAGTAAAAAAATTCAACCCAAAATCTCCTATTCCATTTATAAAAAATAAAAATAAATAATTAGAGGTCTTATTCCCTTTAATATATTGCTGCAAAATCTCATATTTCTTTTATATATCGTAAAAGTCTACCAAAAAGAAATTAAAAGTACTCTCTACGTTCATTTTTTAGTGTCGTCTTAGAATAGTACACTCAAATTAAGAAGTGATCTTTTGGAGTTTTTTCTATTATGCTCTCATTTTTATCCACCTATGAATTCCTATTTTTTTTAGGCTTTGTTTGGAAGTTTGGAAGGGAAGGGAAGAGAAGGGAAGGCTTTGGAGTGTTGAAAATATAGGAGAAAATGATAAAATCTTTCACATTTTTTGAAAGAATAATTTTTTAGAGAATAATAAATTAATGCTTATTTTTAATTTTAAGAATAGTATAACTAGATAGATTAACTTTGAAGAACTCATGTAAACCCCCAAAACCCTCCTCAAATACAATTTTGTAGTTCTCCAAATGAAGAGGATTTTGTATTATGAAGAAAAGTGAACCCCCAAAACATTCTCATCTCAAAGTCATCTACTTTTTCTACTTGCTCCTTCCTTTTTTTTCAAACCCCTCCCCATCCTTCCCATCCAAACTTGCAAACAAAGCCTTAATGTATCTTTCTCTCATAACAAACAATTTCTAGTTACTCTCCCTCTCCAACAAATTTCTATTTTTTTGCAAACACTATGTTATTATTTTTGTTACACTTTGTCTATCTTTTGTAACAAAGATTTGTCAATAATTGAAATGTTAACTTTTTTTTAAATAATTGTAAAGCAAAATAAAATTTATTTCAACTTCACAATAATCAAAATTTAGACTTCAACTATATGACTTTACTTTGAAAGGACATGTTTGAATGTTGAGGCTTCAACAACGATATTTCGTACAACATTGATCGCTTTTATCATAATTAGTTTAAAATAAAATTAAAAACTTGAATTTTTTTCTAATAGATAACATTAATTAGTTTCCCAAGAGTAAGTAGGAATAATTAAAAAAATATATAATTGACAAATTGTATCCTTAAACTATCAAACCCAAACTTAAATAAAAACAGAAAAATCGTAGTCAATACACATAAACCATCGTGCTTTCCTAAATCGTCCCAAGTCTTCTTAGGCAGCCACCATGACCAAATGTCCATTGTTCTCCACAAGCATAGCAAAACTCATATAAGCACCTGCAAAAGAAACACTTCATTCAGAAATTTAAGTGTAAAAAAATACCCTATTGATGAGAAACATAATACTGCATGATCATGTTTAAAAATCAAACAATTTTTATTTCATTTTTTTCTTATGTTTTCAGAAAAAGAAAAGAGTTGCAAACGTAACTGGAACAAACTGACCTGCAGATGATATGAAAACAGCCTTCATATCTTTCAATATAAATATTGCATTTGGGAACCTTCTCCATTTTTTCTTATTAGCAAGCTTCACTAGAAGAATGTCTTCCCTCCCTCTTTCATCCACATTCAATTTCTGAAACTCCTCACAATTAATCCCAAGATGCCAAGGAACGTGACACTTTGCACAAAACGGCCTATGGCAAAAAGGGCACTCAGATTTCCTAGTATCTTTTTCTTCTCCCCTTTTATTCCCATCAAGCAGCATTGCTGAACAATCCTTAAAGGGGCAATAGATTTTAGGAAGAGCTGCACACAATGCATCATTCCACTTATCAATCAGTTCTTTAGGAAGCAATGCTCTGCAAGATTCAAGTTCCAAAACACCCTTGCAGTTCAAACCGGGACAAGACACGACTGTCATGTTGTCTTGAATTTTTGTGGCCACTTGTTTGATTACACATTCAGAACAAAAGGAATGATAACATCTTTGAATTATGAACATCTCCTCATTCCTTTTTGATTCTGCGCAAATCTCACAAATGATGATTGAACACGATACATCATCTGCTTCTTCTGTTGCGAACTTTATTTGGTCTGTGTTGAGCAAGTCCTTGAACAGTGACTCTTCAACGACGGATTTTGAAGAAGGAGATTCGCACGGTGGTAATGGTGACGTGGAGGGAGAGGATGAGAGGTTTTGATGAGAAGTGGTTAGAGGGATTACTTCATCATCGTAGAAAACAGAGAAGTGAAAGTCGTCTGCAGTGTCAGGACTGAGGGATGAGGATGAGGGTGATGCTTGCTGCGCCATTGGTTGTAAGCATGAAAGCTGGGTGGAGAAGCTGTCGTTTTTAAGTTTTCGTTTTTTTACGATAGGGTTAGGTTTTGTTGCATAGATCGATGAGGTGTATCCATATTTTTTGAAGGAAGAGGTGTATCAATATTGTTACCTTTTAATTTAAATCTTTTTTTTTTTTTGGGATCCTTTTAACTTAAATCTATAAAATAACAATCATTTCTATCATCCTTAAAAAAAAACAATCATTTCTATCAAATAAAGAGTTATTTATCGACTTTTATATTTTAAAAAATATCATTTCATATGGAGAAGAAAAAAACATCATTTTATCTATATTATACTAAGGTTCAGACAAACACTTTAACTTGTCTATCCACTTTTGTTATTCCACTAAAGTGTATTTTACTATTGTACTAATAAATAATAAATGTCTCAATTTTTAAGTTTTTTCTCCTAAAAATAATTCAACAATTCTTTATTAGAGAATAGTTTTCTCTTTATGTGGATTAAAATGATTATGAAAAAATAAAATTGTCTTTTTATAGCAGTAGCATATTATTTTAATAATAGTCACCAAAAAAAATATTTTGAATTTTCAGATATAAGGAAGTAGGTTTAGACTAAGTTCTGTATTGTATATGTTCTTTGAGCCTTGTCTTAAAGAGTTTAACTTTCAAGATACAATATTTACTCGAAAATTTATACAAATGGTGATGCACATATATGTTGTTAACATTCTTTGTTGTATTTCTTAAAAAAGAAAAAAAAATTCTTTGTTGTCTAGAACTTAGACCAACCACAATGCAGCACCCCATTTGGATGTTTAAACGGGTCTCGACTGTACACGTCATTCGTTTTATAATTAATACTGAATAAGCACTCAATCTCTCCAACCCAGCACCTCAAAATAATTATGAATTGGGTCCCAACAATACTTCTATATCATTAAATTTTAACAATAATTTATATACTCATTCATAATTATATAATTTTAAAATATTGAAGTAATTTAATTATAAATTATAAAAAAAAGAACATTTTTTTATTTTCATTAATAATTAAAGAAACTATTATTTGCAACTATTGTATAATTTAACTATTATTTGCAACTAATATATAATTTATTTTTAATATTAAAATAATACAAATAATTGAATATTGAGAAAAAAATAAATTAATTTTACATGTGGGACACATGAGTAATAGGAGAGAGAGGGTGCCTATAAAAACACTCATCTTTATAAGCATCATATTTATTGATGTCACAATGGCGTGTCTATTTAACATGGTGCTAAATAGGGGAAGGATCCCCCATTGTAGATGGTCTTAGGTATTTAAAAATAATAGATTAATTTGAGTCGAACCATGTGAACTTTTTTTAGAATTGAGTCGAACCAAGGGAACTTAGACATGTGAATAAAGTTCTACTAATATTATTTTGGTTTAATAGCAATTTTAGCTCCCTAAGTTTCAAGAAGTTGCAATTTTGGCCCCCTAAAAAAAAAGCTACAAAGTCGTCCTTTAAATTTTGCTCGTGTGGCAGTTTTGGCCCGTTGGCCAATTTTGACTAAGTCAACGCACACGTGGCATCCACGTGTATTTTTTAATATTATTTTTTAATTAATTTTTTTTTAATTATTTAAAAAATATTTTTTTATTTTTTTAAATATTTTTTATTAAATAAATAAAAATACACACGTGACGTCCACGTGTGCGTTGACCGAGTCAAAGCCTAGGGGGCCAAAACTACCACAGAGACAAAACTTAGGGGCGGTTTTGTAGTTTATTTTTAAGGGACAAAAATTACAACTTTTTAAAACTTAGTAGGATAAAACTGCTATTAAACCTATTATTTTTATAAGATTTGAACTCCATGACTTGCTTAAAGTTTTTATGTATCTTTTTTATGGATTTATAAGGTTTGTACATCGGCCCTTAAGAAAAATAATGCTTTTTGAAACTTAAACCAACATGTATCTAAATTCTTATTGCTAGAGGCTAGACCTTACTACATCCAATACAAATCCTTCATTTTTATTTGGAATATTTGATATAGAATTGTACTCGGCTTTTATGTATAGGAAAATGCTAAACTTTCTGAGAGGAAACCGTCTCGATAACATCACAGAGCAAAATAATTGGCTATTCAACAATAAACACCGTGTTTTCCGCTAAAGTCAAATATTGAAGTGGGTTGTTTTAACATAGTAATGCATTCGGAATGTGTTCGTGAACAGTTCGTTGTATATAGCATCAACCAATCCCCGTACGTACAAAGCAATTTGATCACAAAACTTTGTTTCTCTCCTCTTTTAGATTTTACCAATGACAAATATTGTGTTGAATGTTGAGGAATATATCCCAAATATACGTTTATTTTTTAAGAGAAAGAAGAAGACAAAAAGATAAAAACCCTGCGGTCATGAAAAAATAAAAAGAGGACCGATTCAAACATAGACAAACTTTTACAAAAAAAAACGTAATTTATAACCATATCACATAAGAATCTTGTTTGCCTATATACATATAAGAGTGCTAACAACTTCAACCCTCAATTTCTAATATTTATTTTGATGGGTTAAAATTTACATAGTCTCACCCAATCATGTGAGTTCCAAGGGCGAACCCAACAAATATTTTTTCTTTGACTAAGTTAGTTGTTTTGATATTAGCTACCCCAATAATATATATTTAGCTATTGCAAAAGAATTTATTTGTCCAAAATCAGTAGAAATATGAAAGCCAAAATATATTCCGTATTATTTTGACACTTTTGATCTCTTAAACAACTACAATGAAAGCTTAGTTAACAATAAAAATTGACAAAAACAGTCAAATTACATATTATTTCATTTATTTAGATTTGGCCCCCTCGTGGAAACATAGCTAGCTTCGCCGCTGATGAGTTTCATATCAATTTGATGTGATCTATCTGAATATTAATCAATTAAAAGGATGTTAAAAATTGTGTGTTAAAAAGTTTATTGTTACTGTTATCCATATGCATGAATATGCACTTGCTCTTTTGGGATTTTATGGCTTTGCTTGTCTTCAATCAACAATGATGCATGAGCTGGGCAGACACACCGAATCATCAGAATCATGACACACCTTAATTGAAAGCCATATTTTGCATTAGAAACTACAATTTTAATCTCATAAAAAAAATAAGTGGCATGTTAACAAGTGTTCTTAAGAACACTAAGTGTTCTTAAAAACTACAAATTTAAAACGTTTAAAGATTTGAATTTATCATTTTTCAACACATTATTGCTATTATTTTTCTCTTATCTAATGTTCTAAGAACACTCCTTTAACAATTTCAATTAAGAAATACCTTAAAAAATTAGCGAGTCTTTCAAAAAATTGAAAGCCAGACAATTCTCTCCTTATCTTGATTTGATATTTTCATGCATATCTTTTCATATGTTGAGATTCTTAATATATACCCCTAAAACGCGTGTTAACATTTTCCTTTTCATAATCATGTTGACTCCCTCATATTTAAAATCCATGTTTTTCCCGTTAGCACCCAATAGAAAAAGACATGCCCACCTAGCCCCCTCCAGCACAAAAAACATCTTTTCATTTACTTTGTTTCGTTCTAAACATAAAATCCATCCCCTCATTCCCCAAGTACATCCTTTCTATCACATTGTCTTCGAATGTAAATGTAAGATCCTTTTGAAAAAAATCTATGCTCCTTTTTACAAGACATCTATGAATTTTTAACTGTAATAATAAATTATTTGTCACTATTCCGCTAATTATTTTACATGCTATTTTGCAACCAAATATATGTTTAGAGCATAACTGACTCTCTCTTAAAAGAGGTAAACTTGTAAAAGCGATACTCCCTCAGGTCTCGTATAAACAAAAAAAAAAAAAATCGTATTCTTTGTAGTATGTCCAATGTGAAAAGAAATTTAGAGACCCTCCTCAAGGATCCCCTTCAATCATTAGCTCAGGGGAACAGAGGATTTAATGAGATGTTTTATGCAAGTCGGGACCAATAACCAAAATTATGCTTAACTTTGTAAGCACATGGACCAATCAAAGATAACCCTTGAGATATGGCAACTAAAAGAGCACCTTGCTGCTTAACTGGTTAACATTTCCCTTAATCATTTGCTTATAAGATAGTCAAAGATTGTGTAGCCATGTCATTCCATTTATACTTTACATGGAACGCAATAACTATAAGCATACTAGTATTAAATTTCTTCATTTATTTCTATTAAGATGATAATTTATACATAACTCAATACACTATATGCTTATCTCGCTAAAATACATAGAACGGGGAAAATATTGAAAGAGAAAGGAAAAAAAATCAATATCAATGTACTGCTAATTTTACATTTTCCTGCAGAGCCAGTATTTCCAATTCTCCGATGCGGCATCTATTTCGATTTCATTGCAAGGTTACTGGGAATGGAAAATGCTGTTATATACTTGCAACTTCTTCAAAGGACGAACAGGTTGTCCTCCTTACAGAAGAAATGTTTAATATTAATAGAAAATCAGTTGACTGGAAAAGCGAAGAGTGATAAATCAGTCTCTGAGAAAATTGCGTTCCTTTGGGGACGTTATCTTCCCTCCACCTGTTTGACGCATCACCTCTGCAATATAAGTTCCCCATTGTCATGTTTCCAGAAAATATTATAAACATAATCATTAAGACATAATAATAAATCAAAGAAAGAAAATAAGTGTAAGATTATTTCTCAAGCTATAATGAACAATACTATACAGTTAAATACTTCAAGTTCAGATGGGTAATTTTCTAATCTAAAACTTCATGAAAATATGCTAAAAGTGTAAAACTGAAGCTAGTAAATTTGGTTACTAACAAAACTGAATATTTCATATATTTTGAATAATATTTCCATTCAAGGTCGGTCAACTAATAAAACATATTTCTATTCTCTAATAAATCAAAGAAAGAAAATAAGTCTAAGATTATTTTTCAAGCTATAATAGACAATAATATACAGTTAAATGCTTCAAGTTCAGATGGGTAATTTTCTAAGCTAAGACTTCATGAAAATATGCTAAAACTGTAAAATTGAAGCTAGTAAATTGGTTACTAACAAAACTGAATATTTCATATACTTCGAATAATATTTCTTATTTCCGTTCCAGGTTGGTCAACTATGCTAAATTTTCTAAGCATAATTATTCTATCTAGTTCAAGGGTAGAATATAAAATCCCTATATTAATAAGGAAGTCAAACTCTCAATGAGAATTTCATAGGACCTAGTCCATTTTTTTTAATGGCAACTATTAGTAATTAGATATTAGATTAATATTTACTCCTCCGTCCCGGTTTGAACCCAAGACATCCAACTCCTTTAACCCTTGGCTCAAATCAATTTAGCAAGCCCCCCCCAACCAACGGACTAAGTCCATTTGTATTATGTAATGATTGTAATATCTTCAAGTTTCTCCCAACATTTCTAATGCTTAAACCATTCTTTTCCCGGGCTCAGTAGTTAGCTCATTTGGACTTTTTTAAAGGTGAGTTTAGTATTTCCATAACTATTTTATAAGCATGGAGAACTGCCATTCATAAAGCCCAAAAGGCTAAATGGAAAATAGGGCAGTCCCCACACTTTATAGGAAAAAACGGGAAACTGCATTTTTTGATTGTCAAAAAGATAAAAAACTTGCCTCGCGTCCGCTCGAGCTCTTCGGCAAGTTCTTCTTTCCATTTCCTTTGTCTCTCAGAGAAGCTTGAGCTGTAGATGAAAACAGCATCAATTTCAGTAAACGGTAGATTAAACAAAGGTCCAATAGCCACTATCAAGCACCGAATACATACTTAACATTTGATCCCAGCTCAGCATCATGAAGAGCCTCCTTTGATTCATTGAGCTCGGATGGCTGAACTTCCTGCAAAGGTCTACAATGAGAAGTCGCACCATTAAGTTTCGTAATATATTTTCTTTGACTCTCCGGGCTTGTTATATTGGCAATGCTAGCCATTGAGAATCGTCGTCTAGTTTGACTTGGAGACCTGCTTTTTGATGTTACATTTGAGACATCAGAAATAACTTTACTTTGAGTAACTGCAAAAGGCGCAGGAGGAATGGTTGCATTTGATTTGCCAAAGAATTCTTCATAAAGAGGTGTTTGGAGCTTCTCCAATTCAAAGGCCTGATGTAATTCATCAAAGAAAATAGAAACAGTTTTTAATTCTAACCATGTTAAATTTAAAGAGAAAGGCTAGAAAAAAAAGTAATGGTCATTGAGAACTGCTATATTGAAAGACAACATATATGTGAACTGGTTTCATATTAAGATAGAACCTTATCATCCAGGAAAGCTCTAATTTTGGATTCTGTGACTTCATCATCATCTTCAACCGCAAGAGGTTCACTTGAAAATGAGAACTCATTCTCTGCATTAGGAGATGGTGCGGGACTCATAGTTTTCATAGTAGTTTGATCTGGGGACAAGTTCAGTCTGCTTTTCTTCAAATTCAGATTTTCATCAAACTTGCAAGGCCAGTCATCCTCCAGAGGCTCGGACATTGGATTGAAACTCTATTACAGTGATATATCAGCCATTCAGCCAAGTGTTCAACAAACACTGATCATAAAACAGTGGAAGAATGACAAACAAATTTGGCACCTTTATGTCGTCAGCAGCGAGTAGGGATTTAGATTTTACTGATGAATCAACCAAAAAATCATCTTTATCATCTATTTGACACATGTCATCATCATTGTTGTCTGCTCCCTGGTAGGAACCTGCTTTTAAAAGATTTGAATTGGAATTTGAATGATATACAGTCGAGAACCTTAAACTATCCGTCTGACAAACATCCTTTAGGCCTGTGCAAGTTGATCCTTGGATAGACTCCAAACTGCAGAACAACAGAATAGAAGTTGATGCTCCATGCCTATAAGAAGTTCCAAGAACAAGAAATGTTATGTTATCCATTATACTTACAAGTTTCTAGTGTTCAGCCCATTTGGTATCATCTGATTGCAAGAGTCCTAGATATTGGAAAAGTAAACAGTTGAAAAAAATTAGAAGTTATGAATATGGTCGTCTATGTTTACATTGTATAGACTCACACTGGGGATAACTAACCCTGATTGAACTGCGTGATATTGAACGAGATTCCTGATACTCGCAGGTGATGAATGGATGCTGCAGACAACAGGCAGAATCACTATAATGATTTTGAAGGAAAGTTAAGTTAAAAGAGCAAACAAATTCAATGTCTGTAATTATAATTGAATATTACGTAAGTTGGCTGAAGGGGAGGAAGATGTGCAAAATACCAGTAACAAGTCTGATGCAGAAGGTCTTAAATTTGGTTCCCTGCACCACAAATTGATGGGTAGTGATTAGAACTAGAATTCGTATACATATCAATACCCTCAACCTAAATGTCAAACTGTAGAACTAGTTTATTTAAAACAAATGCAGTCAGAATAAAACAGTGTCATTATAATAAAGGTGACCGGTAAAAGCATTATATATGTACTTGTGAAAGCATTTGAGCAAAAAGTCCTTTGCCTCAGTAGACAGATGTTCAGGTATGGGTGGATGATCTCTAGTTGTTCCAATGTAGAAAAGAGCCGAAACCTAAAAGAAAAAATTTGAGCAAAAACACTTCAAAGAACCAAATTGCAGAGAGGGAGGGGGGGGAGATCAACTTATGAAAATCAATGATCAAATAAGATTGCTTAGTAAGGTTTGAACTAAAAGTATGTACCTCCTGGGGATACTGTTGACTCCATGGAGGCTTTCCTGTGGCCATCTCTATCACAGTGCATGCAACACTCCATATATCAGCAGAGCTAATAAATAATAAAATAAGTTAGGTGTCGTTCCAAGAATCATTTCTAATTCTAATAAACAATCTTGACTGAAAACACATAATATATGGTCATTACTTTGTTCACTCATAAATGATAGGTTCAAGGGAAAACAACAAAAGTACAACAACTAGAACACCCAAAGCTTATGAGAAATTATCAAACATTGTTCCTTATATTACTTCGTGTAGGTTTTTCAATAATAATTTAGACAAACTAATGAAACCCATTCCCATAGTCTAGTCTGCATTTACAAATCTGAATCTTATCTGTCCACCTGATTTATACCATGTCTAAGATGATTACGCAAATCAAAAATCAGAATGTGATCAGGTGTAGAGCAATATATTATATAAAGAATGACATCATTAACTTTATCATTGACGTTATTCTCTCCATTTCAAATCTCAATTTTCCCCACAGAAATCCATTTCCGACCAAAACAAAAGAACTTCTAAATGTGCTTTTGTTTATTTAGGGGTTATGACACGAGGGCATATGCATTTTCAGGACAGAACGAAATAGGAAATACAACCCCTACATGGTTATAGTAATGTACAATACACACGTCAAGAATTTTTATGGTTACCGGATTACAAATTGTAACCTCACAGGTAGCCAAAACCTCAAAAGTCAAACCTAAAATTATAAAAACAAGAATATACAATGATGCAGATGATTAAATATTGAGAAAGGATAAAAACAAGAATATACAATTAGCAACAGTCCTCAGTGATCTTAGCTTTAGAAGTGAACTGCAGTGTCCGGAATTCATTATGGTGATTGCTTAACTATCCTGGTTGAACCAAATATAGAAAAGTTGCCCTAGAATTTAAGGGAAAAAGATAGAATATCATGAAAAGTTCTCGCAACTTACACTATTCAGCAACCACCCAAAAATCTATATTTCTATTGTTAGGAACCAAAGTTGGCCAAGGAAGATAGAGAATACTATAGAACTGACAGAATACTTCTAATTATTTCTAGTTTCCTAATAATGAATTGATGAGTTGAATTTTGTAATTAAGGTGAGATAACAGTACAGACCTCAACATGTCACAAGTCACAACAGATAAATATTTCCTTTCATTCCATGACATACGAAATCCTTATTTCCTTGAAAAAATTAATTATGACAAATTAACCTTCAGATGCAGAACTGATTGACTTGACAATAATGATATTTTCTTTCCAAATATTTAGTCCACTTACGTTGTATATCCTGTCTGTAAAATAACTTCAGGTGACATCCAGTGTGGGGTACCCTTCATAGATTTTGCTCCATTTATGGTAGCCTATATCAAACCACAAACTTCAGATGTCATGACTGCAAACAAGGTTACACAAGAAGCTTGTAACAGCATAATGAATTAATAACTTCAACACTATCATACCAATTCCACTACTTTTCTGGATGCACCAAAGTCTGCGAGTTTAATACACCCTTTGTTATCAACTAGAATGTTTGCACCCTATATCCAATAACACACCTACCAAATATGAGAGAGACAGAACACGATAGAGTCATTTTAAAATTTAAAGAAAGAGCTCCATACCTTGATATCCCTGTGAATAATTCGGTTATTGTGAAGGTATTCAAGACCATCTAAAAGCTGTTTTGTATACGTTCTGATAACCTGTTAAAAAAATTGAACATGAAGCAACAAAAAAAGCACAACCCATCATATTCTCCATGAACTTGATAAAGTAAAATCCACTCACCGACTCAGGGAAGGATCCGAATTTCCCCAATAGTGATGAGATAGATCCACCAGGTACAAACTCCAACAGAATATTTAAGGAATCTTCCTCTCTTGCAGTTCCCAAGTATCTCTAAAATAAATGACAACCAAAAAGGAAAAAGTAAAATTACTATATTCGACATCAAGCAATCAAAATTACTCAGACTAACACTCACAACAATATTTGGATGCTTAAGATTCTTGAGAAGCTTCACTTCTTCTTCGAGCTCCCGAATATTAGCCTGATTCAACGAGATAGAGACAGATTTTTCAGATTATAGTTCAACATCAACATTGTAAAACGCCCAGCTTATATAAAATCATAAAATTAAAACACATCAATGCTACTGCTTTTTTTCTTATCGGAAACTCAGTATCCAGCCCAAGGACCGACCAATCTGGGGATCAATCCCAATCAATGATATTACTTAATTCATAGGATATGAACTGATGCATAATGCATTGCCACTTATTTCACATAATGATCAATAAAAATGCACTTCCATGAAGCTCAAAACAAGGAAACCAAAATCATGAAAATCAAAGCTATAATTAGGGTACACCATTTTTACCTTTGTATTCTCTTTGAAGGCAATACCAGGCTCAATCAAAACCTAAAGAAAACAATAAGAAGCAAAAAGATCAATAATTTAGACAAATGAACACAATGAAAGAAAAAGGTAACAAAATTGACCTGTTTAACGGCAATAAGCTCTCCGGAATCAAGGTTCATGCCCATGTAGACCCTCCCAAAGGCACCGGAACCAATCAACTCGCCTTTACGCCACCGAATTGGCGGAGGTGGAGGAGGAGATTTGAGGCTGCCGATTCTGGATTTGCGAATGGCGGAGCCGATCTTGTTGGCAAAACCGGTGAAGCGTCCATCGTCGGCGGAAGGTGGAGTTGAGAAGACAATGGATCGGCGAATTGAACCGAAGAAGTCTTGCATTGCATGTGAGAAGGAAGGGAATGAATGGATTTTTAGGGTTTGGTGTAGTAGTTGATTTGAAGGAGGAGGGAAAAAGAAAGTAAAGTGATTCAAAATGGTGGAGTCATAACGGTTACCTTGTTTTTCACTTTTCAATCACTATCATATCAAGTCAAGTGGTGCAATAAGATATTCTAGGTACGTACGTTGTCGGCAACTACATTAACTAATTATTTTGCATACACCACTGATTATTAAATGGAAAATACTAGATATTTGATTTTATTAAGAAAGATTTAAGAATGACATGGTACAATAATCACTCTTAGATTTCAGTCTCATTTATTAACATTTCATAAAAAAAAAATACATAACACCCACCACCCCATGATTTCCGGTCAGGCAGAGATTTTATTGGCTAACATTAATTTCAGGACAATTTCTTGATAAAATTTAAAGGTGATTATTCTGCCATGTCATTCTTGAATTTTTCTTGATAAAATCTTTCTTGATGTATAACATTGCTCTTATTAAATATATAAAATTTACACTAACATTCACAAGTGTAGCAAAAATTATGAAAAATTGTTTATTAGTGTATGTTTGGTTCTTATACAAATTGATTATGTGAAATCAATTATAGCTGAAAGTGAGTTTAAAGTAGAATGATTTGTGTTTCGATACATTTATATAAACGTAAGTTAAACTACATAAAAATCAATTTTAAAATTAAAAGCTATCAATCTTAGCTTCAAATAAAATTAATTCAGAAAATATAATTAATTTAACTCGAAAGCAATCAAACATGTCATAATCAATTTTACATTTTTTTTTCTTTTTAAGGATCAATTTTACATTTTTAAAATCAATTTTTACCACACAAACATATATGTAGTAGTTTATTGATTCTACAGATATTTTAAATGCGAAGAAATAGAGAATTTTAAGTTTGAACTTAGGTTCTCCATAACAACGATCTTGTATTTATCGACTGAAACTCTACTCCTACATAACTTCATGCATCTAACTTGTGAGACACTAAAAAATTAATTAATCTAGTATTTTTATTGGAATATTTATTAAATAGTGTAGAAAAAATGAAGATTAATAAAAAAACATATTCGTAAAGAATTGAGGGATTAGACTTTAAAATATAAAATGGTTCATATGAAAATAATAGACAAAGAAAAAGAAGAAGAAAAATCTAAAGTTTTTATATTCAGGGAAAGGGAGAAGGAAAGAAAAGAAAACGATAAAATCCGATAAAATTCAATTCCCAAAAAGATGGCCAACGGTTGAAGCTCTCTCGCCATGACCATGAGGATTGAATTCATCCAATTATCGTGCCTCACTTCCTCACTTTCCGTTTCAAATCACAAATAATTCCAAACTTTATTTCTTTTCTGATAAAATGCAACTTGATCTTGAATCATTGTCTGAAGCTACTTCTGGGGCTATTGGATCCCTTGTTAGCACCACCGTCTTATACCCACTTGATACTTGTAAAACCAAATATCAAGCTGAAGTTCAAGCCAGCCATCAAAGAAAATACAGGTTACCCATTTTCCTTTTATTACCTAATTATAATTCATTTATCAGTGCCCGTTTTGGATAAGGTTTATGTAAATAATTTAGCTTTTTGTATTATTTATAAGCTTATCAATGTCGTTTATGAAATAACAGGTTATGAAGATATCATTTTTGTGTTGCTGAAAAATTATAAATTAACATATAAGCTTATTTATTTGCATAAGCTATTTTTCATAAGCTCAAAAATAAGCCAATACAAAGTACAAACGGGTGTATGTCAATAACCTCTTTTCAGCTTATCACAATAACTACTCCAGGATAGTTTACGAAAACATCTTACAGTTTAGGTGAAAACAATTTAACCACATTTTCTCTTTAATCATAGCAATTTTCTCTTCATAATGTTTTTATTGTGCCAAGATTAACAAGGAAGTTGACAGTAACTGTTGTTGCTCTATCTTATGTAGGAGAATTTCTGATGTTTTATGGGAAGCAATTTCTAAACGTCAGGTGCTTTCATTGTACCAAGGCTTGGGGACAAAAAATGTCCAATCCTTCGTTTCGTCATTTATTTATTTCTATGGTTATAGCTACTTTAAGAGACTATATTTGGAAAAAAGTGGGAACAAGAACATTGGAACAGCAGCAAACTTGATTGCCGCTACTATGTCCGGCGTCTGTACAATACTAATAACACAGGCAAGTCAAAGTTATTATTTTTTTTCAAAGACAAGTTACTGTTAGTTAGTGACGTACTTATTTGTGATATGGTTGTTATTATTTGCTGACAGGTCATACATCCCTAAATTAACTTGTTATTATGAGTTAATTCAAAAGTACAATATTTGGCATTTCTTGTATACTGAGACTTACTTGATCTTTAGCAGACTAGGTACGGTTTCTAGGTTCAAATCATAGCACAACATCCTTGTCTAAAAACAACGCGGTTAACTAATGTTGTATGTTAAGTTCATAGAATATAATATGATCTTGAAAGAAAACAAATTGGTCCCTTATTAATGTGATGTACTGTCCAAACTCATTATTTCCTTGCTGTTAGGCTTAGGCACATAATCTTCTGTAATATCTGCTATTTTACAGCCCTTAGATACAGCATCCTCAAGGATGCAGACAAGTGAATTTGGAAAATCCAAGGGACTCTGGCAGACCTTATCAGAGGGTACCTGGAGTGATGCATTTGATGGTCTTGCCATATCTATTCTTTTAACAACAAACCCATCTATTCAGGTATCACTCTTTAAATGTTTATACCAATGATTCAATGAAACCTAGAGAGAATCAATTATTCCAGATTAGGTTACACTGTATGACTATCCATACTGACAGATTTTTATCCTCCAACAGTATACTGCATTCGATCAGCTGAAACACAGACTACTAAAGGGAAAGATGAGCAAGAAAACCGATGCAAAGTCATCCCCAGAATCACTTTCTGCCTTCTCTGCTTTCATGCTGGGTGCAGTTTCAAAATGTGCTGCTACATGCTTGACATACCCAGCTATCAGGTGGATTATGAACCTAAATTATTTATCTCTAGATTTTGTATCTGTGTTAATATACAGATTTTGGGTTTCGACAGATCCATGATTCCAGTTAATAGTAAAATTCAATAGGAAGAAAATTAAAATAATTAAATTTTTACACAGATCTTTGGTTTTTGCAGATCTATCTTGGGAAAAATAAGTATTCTGATACATTGTCTTTTACTTTGTTTATGCTATATTTTGCACATGCTGATGAAAGATGTTTTGAATTTCCAATAGGTGTAAAGTCACTATTCAGGCAGCTGATTCATATGATAATAAGAGTACAGAAGCTGAAAAGAAGGCGCAGAGGACAATCTCTGGAGCACTCTATACTATTTGGAAAAGAGAAGGCCTTTTGGGATTTTTCAATGGCTTGCAGGCACAGATATTGAAAACTGTTCTCAGTTCTGCATTACTTCTGATGGTAAAGGAGAAGATCACAAAGTCAACATGGATTCTGATGCTCATCATCGGAAGATACTTCTCTGCCAATCCCCCCAAATTGAAAGCATCTTGAATTTGTGATGAATAGAATATAAATAATATCTCATTTAAGCATATGCAAAAATTGGCTTTGTTTGTTATGGAAGTAAAAGAGTGGCAGGTGCAATGAACATAAGTGTTGCTGGTGGTTAAGATCGTGTTTCTAAAATAGGGATGCGACAAATGAAAATTCAAATAACCGTTTCTTCCTCTTCTGATAATATGATTTTCTGTCATCAAGGTTTCAGCCTTGACATAGACTTGCCATTGCAGTGGCCTTTTTTATAGTAGTTTTGTATTGTGTTATGCACTTCCAATCATTTGGTGAATGCTGAATTTCCAAGCTCAAAAATTATATTATTGATAACAATGACAACAATAACAACCCTTTGGGAACAACACTCCTATTTTTCTTACTTTACATTCAATAGACAATAACGTTATTAAACAATAGTAACACTGATCTGTCAATTTTCTACTAGAAAAAAAAAAAAAACAATTATCTTTATTATTTCCATCTTAACATTCAAGTAAAACCTTTGTACGGTACCGTTCGGTTTCTGACTGGTAACAAAATTGCATCAATGAAGCACCGTCAATAGCCATCCTCTAGGTATCATAACAGGAAAATTTTGCCAGCTAACAAGAGGATTGAGCAATAAATCATTCCAACGTTGGAAATCAAATTGGCAGCATTAGAACTATAGGGGGCAAAGTTTCCTGTTGGAGTGTCGGTGGTCAAGACAACGACAATCCAGTTATCTTCTGAGCCAATACCAATTCCTGTATACTGTGTGTCGTTGAGATTCTGTGAGTAGAGAGATTTCGTGAAGTTAGCGAGGACGAGGCTTGAAGCTAGGCCAGGAACACAGGCAGGCATAACAGCTCCATCCTTCGTATCAGAAATAGCCAATTGACATTTAGCTAAAAGGTTTGGGTAGTTGGAGAATTGAGGTTCAGTACCTGGTACTGTATTAGCACCTGTGGTATTTGTACATGGTTGATTCTTGAATTGGTCAGCTATTTTATCGGCAAGGCAATCTGCATTTTTATTTTTTGTAAGAGATTTCAAGTTTAATGATGCTCGATATTTGTTGATGCCCTTATAAAGATTATCTTTCTCATCTGCAGAAAATATATTGAACAGGGTAAGTGTAGTGTCAAGATTTCAGCTTCATTGTGTATATATGGCTGTGAATGTGCATGTGTGCCAGAAAAGGGTCACAACAGAGGTTGTCAATGAACAAAATGATTTGGTTCATTGTTATTTAATACATGCTGCTATTACTAGGTCAGCTAACTTTCTAATTGAGTAATGCACAGGACTGTCCAGTGAATGTTTAAGAGGCATTCTGACTGTTAAAATATGATGTGTTCATCGCAGTCACGAGACTACAGTGAAGATTGAACAACTCATATTATTGTTTTAAATTTGATTTGCTAAACTTGAAAGAAATGAGTGATGGGATCTTCATCCAATGACATTGATCTCATAAATGCAATGACAACATCATATTGTGACTGCAGTGAATACAAATTCTGAATTTGACCAATTCAAATATGGTCCAAGTTCCAACACAATGCAAATGATCAAATCATTACAAAATTTAAAATCAGTTAATACTCACCATCATCACATTTAACTGGATAATTCATCAAGAGAATAACATATGAAGAAGAAAGAATCCAGAATAATAGAGAGAACTTGGGCAACACCATTTTTTTTGAAGCTGAGTTATACTAGAAGGAACGAGAATTGTGTTAGTTGGTGCTTTTAGAGGAAGAGACTTTCACAACATAAAACACTTACCACTTTTGGATTCTATATGTGGGTGTTACATAAGTTTGCTTGTACTGGGGGCTTTACCATTTCTTGAAGCATAAGCAAGACATCATACTGACACTGAGGGGGACATTGCAACGGTAAGAAATGACAACGTTTTTAGGCCATGTTTCAGTGTCAGGTATAAGTTTGGTTCTGAGGATAGCTGTTCCAAAGTCTCTTTCTTGCATGCCATGTTTGTTACTGATATTATTTCCACCAGTTGATTGGGATTTTTTTTTCTGACAGATGGAAGAAGAAACTATCTTAAACCTCTAATTGTATATCTATATTATTGTGTTTGGTACTTTTTTTCCAACATTTGCCACTCTCAAGTACTTTTGGTGAATAAGAAGAAAAACAATTCTCTTTATGGTGTATAATGCTTCTTCTTTTTTGAATAAGATATTGTTCATAGCAGGATTATACCTATTTTAATGAGATGTAGTAACCATTTTCTTTAATTTTAATTTTAAATTTGAAATATAAAAGATAAAATTGTAAACACGGTCTTGTACTTGTAGAGTGCTCATTTCATGTCTAACAAATGCACCCACTTTAACACGAGACCACTTCTTAGGAACAAAGTTCAGATCCAACGACTTTATTACACGGTTTACCTGTTTTGCCCAGTAGTAGTGGCTGATTGTGCATTACTCCTTTTTTTTTTTTTTTGAGAGGATGTGCATTCCTTCATGTTATAATTTTTTAATTTGTATTGAAATGCTTAATAGTATACTACTTTTTCTTCCGATAATACTCATCACTTAATCTATTATATTTACAATTTTATAATATTATATTTAAATTTTTGACATACCATTATTTAAATTTCATTACAATAGAAACAATATTGAAAATTATAAAAACAAAATGTTTATTTTGATTTTTATAGGCATAATAGAAAAGGGACACATTAGTTTTTTTTTTTTAGGGAGAAAAGGGACACATTGGTGATTGTTCATGCCAGTTCGTGATGATAAAAATGCATATGAAATTAATATGGATAATTTCTACAATCCTACATCTTTTCTAAAATTTGTCTGAAAGAGTCTAATGAAATTAGGGGTGTTCGCGGTGCGGTTTGGTTCGGTTTTGAAACTAAAAGTCATCCGAACCGCAAGATAAATAAGTATGCAGTTTGGTTTGGTTCGATTGACTTATAAAATAAAATCTGAACCAAACCAAACCAAACTAATGCGGTTTGGATTGGATCGGTTGGTGCGGTTTTTTTAGACAATAATTTTTTTTCTGTTTTCAACGTTAAAATCAAATTAAAAAGTTAAAACACAACATATTTTCATCAATGTTTTAAATTTCATCCAACATTACAATTTTATTTCCATCCAACAATGTTCTCAACTACGTAGACCAAATTAAAACGTGGATAAAAAGTTATCATAATCATTCTTTAAGAGTTCAACTAGCATATAAATACATTTTTTATAGAAAAAGTAAAGAAGAAACTTAACAATAGAAAAAATATGTCATTTTATTAAAGTTTTCATTGAATTTATATGAGTATTGGTCTAGATGATATATGTTTAATTAGTGTTTTTCTTATATTGCGGTTTGGTTTGGTTTGGTTTGGTTGGTAAAATCAAAACCGCAAACCAAACCAATTTAATTAGTCCCTATATAATATGTTTCTTCAATCGGGTTTTTTTATTCCTTTTTGAACTGTAATTGATCATATGTGATAATTTAGTCGTTTTATTGATTGTCACGTGTATTATTTAAAAAAAATGAGGGACATTTAGGTCCCTACAAAATTTCGGGGATACTTATATCCCCATAAAATTTTAAAAAGTGAAATTATTCATTATTTTTTTTATTTCAACACAACAAAAAAATAGAAACAAATGTAGTTTGTTTAAGTTTAAGGGACCAAATTGGTATTTGTTTAGGAAAGAAAAACTTATCTAAAAAACTTATCTAACCCTTTTTGTTTTATTTTGCGTTCTCTCTTTTTTCTTCTTCTTTTTTTAGGGACTAATTTGTCCCCTTAGAAAATTCATTTAATTTAACGTTGGCGCTTAACTGATATTGTTAATGCCACATGATCAAATTAACAGTATACATCATAGGTTCAATGATAGAAAATGATTTAGTGCCTAAGTTGTCTCAGTTCAATTTGTAAATGACTAAATAGGATCTTAATGTTTGTTGAGAACTAATTTGGCCCCTAAACATTGTGTCGGGGACAATTAACAACTTTTACATAGAAAAATACTTTTTAGTCAAAAAAGGAAACAGTTAACGAGTTTTACATGAGAAATACTTTTTAAAGTTTCAATGTGTTCAAGAAACAATTTTCAAGATAATATATATATATATATATATATATATATATATATATATATATATTCTATATTAGACTTCTTTAAGAGCATGTGTTAGATTTTTTAATATATATTGAAAGTAATTATTTCTCGTATTATGTACGTAGGTTTAATTCAATTGTTAGGAACATTTCATTATACTTTCTGCAATCACTATTTTAAGCAAAAAATAACTTTTTATATTCATTAGATAATTAATGTATATGGTTTATATTATAGATCATATACATCGATTATTCAATGAATCTAAAAAATCACTTTTTACTTTTAATAATGACAGAATGGAATATATACATTGATCAGAATTCGAATTTCAAATTCCTTGCTTATTTATGTTCTCGTATTTTATAAAAAAAAATAAACATTATTATTTCTCTAAAAAAATGATTTAGGTTTTCTTTTTGATAAAATGTTAGTTACTACTAATAGGTTACCACCATCTTCTCCAAATATAAAGAACATGTTGTAAAGAAAAAAAATTGCTCCTTTTTATGAGATTTATTTGGTATTTTCAACAATATTAATTATTTGTTTACCAACATACTTCTATGTTATAAAATATCAACATTGTTATCCTTTTTTATGCGGTCTTTTTAATGAAATTTGAGTTTTTATGTTTGTATGATGAAGATTTGAGTTTGCTTAAGAGTTAGATGAATTTTTTATCAATTTTTTTTATATTTTTTTATATTTTGTTTCAATAAAAAGGGACTACAATGTCGACATTTTATAACATAAAAAACTAAATCAGAAAAAGAAAAAGATGAAGGACAAAAGTGTTACCTAAGAGATTAAATTGGGGAAAAAATAAGATAAAGGAAAGTGTTATCTAAAATCAAGTTAAAGGACGCATTGTGTAATTTTGCCTTAATACTATTATGTTGAAAACATAAACTAATCATTTCTCTTCTAAAAGATAAAATTATAAAAACAATAGTAAGTATAAACAAATTTAATATTGATACTTACATTCTTAATTCCGTCATTTGACGAAAAGAGATTTTTTTTTTTTTTTAAGAACAAAAAGAGATTTATAGTAGAGACAAAGGTAGTACCTTTTATTTTACTTGAAGAACTAGGCTCGCTGACGACATTTATTCTAAATAGCAATATCACCAACGATCTTTATTATTACTGTGTAGTACTCACTCTGTTTCTAAATATAGGTCGTAGCCAATTACACTTTTTTTTAACAAAAATAAACGATATTCATTCATTCAAATTGATATAGTACATCGATACAATACAAATCCAAATTCGTTAAAAACAAAAAGGATGAATCTGTGAACAAACTCACAACATCCATGTTGATAGCATAAAACGGCAAAGTACTTATGCCTACAAATATGATTGTATTCAAGTCTCCGAAATACTCATGTCTCCAGATCTGCAACGTTGACGACACTAAAATCATTGATCGGATCTGCACTTGCTCAAAGTTAATCTTTCAACCTGAATCAAATAAACATCGCACTAAGACGGGAAATCAAAAACACACCGCACAAAGACGGGAAATCAAAACAAACAGAGTCGTGCAAAGATGACAAAATCACAAAAACAAACGAAAGAAAACTGAAAATATGTGGAAATCACTTATTCAATCAGGATAGAAGGAACTCGGAAAATTGACCCTAAATCACCCTCTAACAAAAAGAAGAAAAGGGCGACAACTAAGGTTTGAGAAGGAGAGAAGTACGACTCTTTATAGCTCCTAAATTTAATTACTCACACATGTTAATACATAATTTTGACTATTAATATATGGGTGTTGTTAACGAGTGCCCCCAGGGCACTCTTTAAGCATTCTAAAAGGAGAAATTATTCCATAAAAAAAGTCAAATGTTTCAATTTCCAATGCATTGATTGCATAACTTTTCAAAAAAAGTTACCTTTTAAAGGTCTTAAAGAGGGGCACTCGTTGACATTTCCCTTAATATATTTAAGTATCTATAATTAAAAAATTAATATTTAAAAATATTCATTGAGCAAATTGAACAATACTCCCTCCGGTCTCAAATGTAAGAAACTTTTCACTTTTTAGATTCATTCAATAAACGATGTATGTGGTCCATAATGAAGACCACATACACCATTTATTAAATGAATCTATAAAGTGAAAAGTTTCTTACATTTGAGACCGAATGGAGTATTTTTATTTCTTTATCAAAAATTGAACAACATTTATATTTATTTATTATTTAAATAATATATTGAAAATAAATTACGTGAATAATACACATTATAAAAAGAGCAATGATATTTGAACAACTATTTTAGTAGAACTTTTGGGACAACCTTGTTGTTCTCTCTTTTCATTGGTCAAAAATAATGGAGAGAGAAAAAGGAAGAGAGAGAATAAAAAGATAATGTGAGTATGAGAGAGAAAGTTGTACAAAAATGGTTGTACAAATATCATTTCTTATAAAAATACGAAATTTATTTGAAAACGGAAGAAGTCTATGTTGTCTCACTCATTCACTCTATACGCACGTGTATTTCACCGTCTATCAATTTACCGTTCGATTATCATAACGGATCAGTTTGACAAGTCAGATTCGCACGTGACCAGCATAAACATAGGATTCCGATGTGCATCTAGTGCAGTCTCCAATGAGAATGAGGATGACTGGTATGATATGTATGTAGGAAGAGAAATGATATTTGAATATTCATTTTGTGACAATTTTTGTGACAATTTTCTCTCTCATACTCATATTACTTTTCTTAATCTCTCTATTACTTTGATTTTCGTGTAAATACCTTTTTTTTTGGAAAATTATAGTTGTCCCAAAAGTTGTCAACCAAAAGATTGTTCGAATATCACTCTTCATGTAGTAATATATCTT
>Ga0315914_1000583_pt1 | contig 47757 bp, 27 predicted proteins | sample MpolenodulesMG_FD_203920 | JGI IMG/M metagenome (GOLD analysis project Ga0315914, IMG submission 203920) | Medicago polymorpha root nodule microbial communities from Los Angeles, California, United States - elongated nodules | ecosystem: Host-associated > Plants > Roots > Nodule | place: USA...
TTGTTTTGTTCAATGGTAAAGGCTGTTATTTACTGTGTATATTGATTCTTTTTTTGAAATTTTTATGAGCTGTTTATCTATGAATTGATTGTGTTTTGTTGTCTAGGTTTGATTTGATTGTCTTAACTTGAGATAAGTTTGTCTATAGCTTGGTTCTATGTTGTGTTTGTGGACAATGTTTGGGCTTTAAAGTTGTGCTACTAGCTTTGGTTAACTGTTGCTAGTAGATTATTGTGTAACGGAATTGAGCGGCGCGGATGCATATTCCCCTGCTTTTTGTTTGCTGTAAAAACTTTGTTAGTCGGGAAAAGATTAAATGTTGCATCTTTGGTTGTAGGTACATTATTTTTCCATTGTGGAATAGGTATCTCCTTGGTTGTAGGTACATTAGTGACAGGATTTAAATAGAATGTATCGAATGAAAGTAAAGTATAATGTTTCACTTTGGGAGAAGATACATTGGAGTATCATTATTAATGTTGTTTCAAAACAATAATACCTTGTTTTCCTGAAATCCTCCTTATTGCATATACAAAGCCGAAAACATTAAATGAAACAGAAAAAGATTTCGATATGTTGGGAACTTGAAAATCATTTAATTATATTTTCACTGAGTATGTCTGCTGACATCCTGGAAGCTGGATCTGTTGTGTCAAATATATTATGTTTTCTTCTTATATGTACTGTTACATATAAGCTACATATGTTTATGACAGGTGACTGCTACTTATAAGCTATATATGTAATTTGAAAATTTATCTGTACTTTTAAATCTGTTGTGACCCAGACCCTGTGTTTGCTTTACTTCCCACTATCGATTATAAGCCTAACTAGCAGTGTTATAATTTTGTTATTCAGGTTGATGCCAAGAGGGCTTTCTCAAGAGAGGACCAACAGATTTCTGTCTCTTCGAGATCTGGAAACTCCAATTCTGGTATGAATTCTGGGAATGGTGGAAATATGAGAACCAAAAAGATATTTGTTGGTGGGTTGCCTCCCACTCTGGCTGAAGAAAAATTCCGTCAGTACTTTGAGGCTTATGGACATGTAACTGATGTCGTAGTCATGTATGACCAGAATACTGGACGACCACGAGGATTTGGGTTTATTACTTTTGATACTGAGGAGGCAGTTGATAGGGTTTTGCACAAGACATTTCATGATTTAAATGGTAAACAAGTAGAGGTAAAGCGTGCACTCCCAAAGGATGCCAATCCTGGTGCAAATAGCCGTATGGGTGGTGCTGGAGGTGGTAGTGGCGGAATGGGTGGTTATCAAGGGTATGGAGCTTCTGGTGGAAACCAAAATGCATATGATGGTCGTTCAGATTCTAGTAGGTATATGCAACCTCAAAGTGCTGCAGGTGGATTCCCACCTTATGGATCCTCTGCTTACGGTGCTGCTGCTGGATATGGGTATGGTTCGGCTAGCAATGGTCTTGGTTATGGTGCAGCATATGGAAGTTACGGTGGTGCCGCTGCTGGTTATGGCGGACCTGCTGCTGCAACATATGGGAACCCAAATGTCCCTAATGCTGCTTATGCTGGTGGTGGCCCAAGGAGTTCATGGCCTGCTCAGGCTCCCTCTGGCTATGGTTCTATGGGTTACGGTAACGCTGCTCCTTGGGGTGCTCCAAGTGGTGGTGCTGGATCTGGTGCAGCAACTGCAGGTCAATCTCCCAGTGCAGCGGCTGGATATGGGAATCAAGGTTACGGGTATGGTGGTTATGGCGGCGGGTATGGTGGAAGTGATAATTCTTATGGGAATCCAGGTGTATATGGTGCTGTTGGTGGGCGTACTGGGAGTGCTCCAAATAGTAATGCTAGTGGTCAGGGTGGTAGTGAACTGCAAGGTAGTGGTGGCAGTGGCAGCTATATGGGCAGTGGCTATGGGGACACAAATGGAAATTCTGGGTATGGAAATGCAGCTTGGAGATCTGAACAGGCTCAAGCATCTGGTAATTATGGGACTCCTCAGGGAAATGGGGGGCAAGCTGGTTATGGTGGTGGCTATGGTGGTGCTCAGTCTCGACAAGCCCAACAGCAGTAATTTTGATAGTTAAATCTCTTGCTGGATCTCAAACTCGACTATCCCTGCCTGTTAATCTTACAACATGAGCTTACAATGATTTCTTTCAGCGGCAAAACTCGCGTTCGATCTTCATACACAATGGGACTGGTTGAGTTGCTTGAATCTCAGTAGTTTGCAGTATTTGTTTTCCTAGTTTATAATAAGTAGTATGGTTGAAGAGATACTAGATGATACTTTCTATTTTACTATTTATTTCTGCGTGTAGTTTTAAATTGTGTGTTTATGGTTTTAGTTGATCTGGATTTGGCAGTTCTTGTAGCATTTCAGCTATAGTATTATATTTCACCTTATATGATGGTTTGATGCAGCTATTTGTGTTGTCGTTTTTGTGGTTTATTCTCTTTCCTTTAATAGGAAATCTTATTTTGTAGACACATGCTTTTAACTGTTAGTACAGGTAGAAATAAGCTGATGTAGTCCAGGTATTTTCTGATAGCAGTGGACACTTGGTTTGATCACTTCATAATGGCTAGCGATAATGGTAGCGGTAATGGTAGTGATAGTAAAAACTTTGAGGATGGCATAATCATTTTCCCCCTGTATTTGCACTTGTGTTGTACAGGAGGAGGTGCACGAGTTTTGAAGTGGAGCCAAGTGTCCACTCATGTCATGGCTAAGGAATGAACTTATTCAGTCTATTGTGCATTTCTGGGCCAACACATCATCAAATTTGGAGATTCCTGGCTTTTCAAGTGATAAAATGTCATAGCCTTCAACCTGGTTTGTGGTGGCTGACAGATTTGTGGGGGATGGTTTGCAGCATATTGATTATATCAGTTGGCTGTGATTCATTACAATTTTGGCATGTGTTTGAGATGTCTAGTTGAGTCTTAAAGTTCATGCTTTGGAAAACTGTCAAACAATTTTACTGTGATAGGATATTTTTTTACTTTTCTCTTTTTGTCTTCATTCCCAGCACTTCTCCTTCAGTTTCAGCTTCTGTGAAATTGTTTTTGCTCTTTATGCTAAGTGCCTTTCTGTCCTACCCGTTAAGGGTTTATATTGGCATTTTTTTTATGTAGGAAGTGCTTTCATCTTGTTTTATAAATGATGGGCTTTCTTATATTATACTGTGTTACCCTTATTTGTTGCTGCTTGAGTTAGAAAAAACTAATTCGCTAGTAACTGGTAGCATGCACCATCAAATAGAAGGTGCATGCAATCATTTTTATAATTTTAACAAGTTTGATATTTTATTTTAAAAAATAAACAATTTTGCCCCTGTTCTGGTGTTCCTGCACCTTCACCATCTACTTAGGGAATCATCTAAAGCTTTACCCACAAATTACTACAGACAAACATAATCACCTTTGCAATCCCACAACCACCTCGTCCATGGTAGTGGATCTGGTTGTGGCTTCTGAATGTGGGTTTTGTATTTGGATTGGGAAGGGGAAGAAGGTTAAGATAATGGTGAGATTGTGTGTTTCTTTGACAGTGGTGGGTGTTGATGTCTTTCTGGTGGTGGTTGTTAAGGCGGACAAGGAGGATGAGAATCTAGCGGAACTTGAAGGTGGCAACGTATGCCCGAAGTTGAAGTGAATATTTTTAGCCTGTTGACTATGTTTCCAGGGTTTTCTTTTTTGAGTTTGTAGCTAGGAGGCCATTGGGATAATAATAATATGGAGATGAAGTGATGGCGGTTCATTTCATTGATAGATTAAGAGTGGGAGGAAAATGCTGTGGTTTGTGAGAATGAGGTCACTGATAGATTGGTAGATTGTTTTTCTTCTCTAGTATGCAAATGAGTGATGGTAGTTCAGGAAAATAATGGAATAGGGCCGAGTGGTTTGGGGAAAAAGAATGAAATGGGTGCAGCATCACAGAGATGAAGCTGGTCTTGGCTTTTTAAAGCTGTGTTTGACACTAAATGTGAGTACGTTTGGTCGGGATTCAAACTTTAGTTAGCCACGCCACATGAATCTACTTTTAGTCGGTAGAAAGAGTCGTGTTTTATATGGTAATGCAAGTGCCTTGTAGTCATTTTCTTAACGTTAGGTTTTCTTACATTAGATTATAATGGTCACCCTTATTTATGTTATCATTTATTGATGAATGGTGAGAAAAGCTAATTGTTCATTCTCTTGATGGGCGTGTATATATATGGCCAACAAAGATGTTGATGTAAAAGTACTCAGAAGTTTGTATTTCTTTTCAATTTTGGTGTGTGTTGAGTTCGTTTGGTTTATCTTCCATCCATTACTAACGGTTAAAGTTGTAGAATCAAGGATGGGAAGAATTAATTTTAAGAGTAGCAATTTCCTTTAGAAAAAGTATAATTTTTTTTACATGAAAATAAATATCACAAATGTAGTTGTTTGCCATTCCAAAAAAGCACAATTCAGCTCTTCTAATTTTTAACAATGTTAAGGGATAACAGCAATGATTTTCTTTATTTTTTGTTGATAATCACAACAGAGAAATTTTGTGGATTATCAAGAAATGAGACACTATGTAGCATCAACATGTCAATGTATTCTGCTAGAATGAATGAGGCTTGTGCTTAGGGCCAGCTCTTGTATGGATCACTGAATGCAGTAACGTTACCAGGGCGTGAGAAAACCACCTACATGCCACATGAAACATATCACTGTTGAATGAACTATATTGATACTGTCTATAGTTTCATAATCTGGTAATAATGTACCTGATAATTCCCAAGTGTGCGTGACTTAAAACCTGCACCACAGTAATCAAAATAGTATTCCCATGTTCTGATGAATTTTTCATTAAATCCTAGAGCCAAAATTTCACTGCAACAAAAAAATAAGTTTACACTAATAGTTAGTATAAGTTACTTGAATATAGCATAGAGAAGTACTATGTTTCAATCAAATCAATAATATACCTCTGCCTTTCCAGGAAATTTTTTCTCCACAATCTTAACGTTTGATAGTAATGAATTCCGAAGTTTTCAACGTGCTCCACGCTGCATTTGCGAATATTCAGTTAAGTAAGGGAGAACATGAATAGAATTGTTATGGCTACGTTCTTATCCTTGTCTTATCCCTAACGAGTTTTCGAGATTCAACTCACTTAAACTTTTAACTATAAGAAAAAGAATTCGTATATAAATTGTACCATAGTCTGGATGTGGATGCCATGGATGATGTGATCCTACTTAGAGAGGGTAGGCAACCTCCTGGAAAAATATATTCCTTTATAAAATCAGAACTGCGCCTATACTCATCATAACGCTCATCCGGGATTGATATGAACTATAGAACATAAACCATCTTCAATAGTTAGCACAAATTTAAATACCAACAACAATGTATCTGTAGTGACTATTTCATTCACATATAAGAAATTCATGTCTCGCAGAAAGTTTATAATCTAAACATAATATAAAAATCATACCATTATAACCAAGGTAAAGCAAAAGTTTGATAGTAGTATAAACACATACCTGAAGAACAAGAAGTCCATCATTTGCCATTACTGATTCACAACAACCAAAGAATTCTTCCATGTATTCATGTCCAACAGCTTCTATCATTTCACTGAAATATGCTTATACAAGTTATGTACTATGTTTGAAATATATGGTATGTGCACTTGAGTCTTCAAAATTCAAATGAAAAATAGCTTACCAAGATATAATCCTATCATATTTGTATGTCTTTGGTAATTGCCGGTAGTCACATAGCAGAAATTTGATATTGTCCTGTAACCATGATTTGATAATATCAAGCATGAATTTACTTAAAAGAGTTACCGTGTTCTTGTGAATATGTCGGAACATGGTAAGTACATTCTACATTCTGGCATAATCACAAGAACACAGTAACAAAGAATATAGAGGCTTAATCTCTAAATGAACACATTCTAATTAGATTTTGTACTAAACTTATGAGAAATATATCAGATTTTATATGAATAAATTCATGACATAAAAAAACTTTAGGTTGTTGATCAATACCTGAAGGCCAGCATCTTTAACTCTTTTTTCTGCAAGCTTGAGTTGCTCCTCTGACAAAGTGATACCAGTGTATTTGCAACCAGTTCTTTTAACAACTTCAATGGCTAAACTTCCCCATCCACATCCAATCTCAAGAATTTCATGTTTCTTCTCTATTCTAGCCTTGATTTATTTCAGGAAAAATTAGATATTATGCAAAACAGAATCGAATATAGCGATATAATAGAGACCAAAGTCACTCACTTTTTCAATCAGAAGAGATATTTTTCTCATTTGTGCATCTTTCAAGTCTTCATTTTCATCCTATCATATTATTTGGGAAAAATAAATATAAAAATGTTAATCAGCTAATGCAGAAATTGAAGTAGTAGTAGTATTTACATGAAATTTAGGCTCAAGCATCAAATAATTGTTGTTCTTACCTTGAACACTGCACATGAGTATGTCATAGTTTCATCCAAGAAAAGTGCAAAGAGTTCATTACTCTACAAAGAACCAAAGAAGAATATCTTGGTTTAGTGTCAGAACTATAAAAAACCACAGAAGGAAAAATCAGAAACATGATCCATATTATCTTAATTTATACCAGATCATAATGTCTAGAAATGTTCCTTCTAGCCTGTGTGAGAGTATTTTTCCTTGAAACATGGTCCATGAAGAACTTCGCAGATGTCAAACCGGCCGTAAATAAAATCGGTGTCCACCAACCCCTAAAGACATATGAAAATAGTTGGAAATGTTAATCCAATTAATATACCTTAGTGTAGGCTTCAATTAATCATCTCAACTTACCTGCTCTTCAATTTTGGGTTGGATGAATTTAAATCTCTGTTGGCTATGAGAACCTACATTAAAAACACCAATGCACAAGGAAGTAAAGAGAAAAATCCCAAAGATACAACACTGTATAAGATTTAGACCAGTATGCTTACCAAGAAAAAATTCAAGAGACCTTCATCTTTATCAACAAATGAAAAGTCCCCATTAATGTATGCATCTGCTAGGCCTAAATCTGCCTGTGTCATCACCTGACAAACATGTACAGATGATTAGGTTATATATTATTTGCCATTTCCAACTACTTAATTTTAGAGTTTCATGATAGATAAACATGTCTTGTCTATGAAGCATCAACATAGACACTAACACATGCCAGACACCAAATACGGTTTCAATCTGAAGTATCAATGCTACATAGTGTCTTGTCACTTCTATAGCTAGTAGGACATCATTCATTGATCGTAGTTCTTGCAAAATTTAGAAGTACATACCTTCCAATAAAATTGGGGACTGTGAACTCTCAAAACACTCTTGGGGGAACACTTTTTCCCAGTTCCCTCAAAGGTAAACATTGTTCCTCCTTCCTCCAATAAGCTGTAACACCTCAAGGTAAAATATATCAGTAAACTCAATAATTTTTTACATGTCTAATCTATAAACTGTATCAGTATCAATAACTTAAGCTTTGAAAAATATCAAAGCAAATGATAAATGAAAAATATGTTACAAGCCATTTTTGTGTGTGGAAAATTCATATTAAAAGTCTACACACTAGTGCAAGACAAGCGAACTCACGTTAAAGAACCAGTGCTAATAAAGGAACTCAGGAATCTAGTTACAAACAGGCGTGCTCCAAGTTCTTTCCAAGAAGGTACCATGTGTTTAGGGTTGGTCTTAAGGGCACAACACTCTCCAAGAATTCCATGAGCTGCAGTCATGCCAGCCTGAAAGTTCAGTCTTACACTTCAGTTGTTTGTTTTGTTTCAACAGGTTGGTGGCATTTTGTAAGGGAACTCTTTTAGGAATATTATTTTTCTGTAAAAACTCTTGTTTCTTTTTCCAGTATAAACTACGCTTTGATTACCTTTAATCCATCTTCATGAAATCCATAACCTGAAAAGCACAAACATTTACTTAGATCACATGCATAATTATTACCTTTAACTAAATGTGAGGTCTCTCCGGTTAGGCTCCATTCGTGACCGAACAATTATTAAAACTTTTGAATATTGATCTAAAGAGAATAACCAGGAATACCTTGGTATGCCCCAGAAAACCAGATTTTTCTTTTCCCTTGAATATGGTCTAGCTCTACTGAAGCTTTGTATGCGGCAACTGACGGGACCGGGTGGCCAGTTGACCACTTAAGCAATGTATTTTCTGGTACATGATCTGGATTTAGAGTTACAAAAAAGGGTTTACCTGCTTCTTCAATATTCTGCAAATTAGATTAGAATCAACTTTATTCACTCTAACAGTCATACACGAATCATGGTCAATGCATTTTTATGGCAATGTAACCAACCTGAAGAATGTTTAGCCAGTACGTGACGCAAACTTTGTTGTTGTTACTTCCTAGAAAATTCCAAGCACTCCATGCTGCTGGGTTTTGCGGCATTAAATTTTTATCGCGATGAAGATAAATATCACTGCCAATACAGATCAACCAATAATTATGCATTTGGGCTTAGAGAACAAAAACTCTCTTCATACCAATATGGATTTTACCTGTATGCATATTGAAAAGCACCAATAATTCTTCTCTCATCATATGTTGCTTCATCTCCTAATAATCTCAAAGCATCAGGTGCATGTACTGCCATTATGCATCCATCATACACTTCTTCAGAACCATCTTTGCCGTAAACAACACATCCTGCAAAATTGTTTCAATAGTTGTATTGTTACTGAAGCAGCATTAAATTTACTTCCCTTTTCTTAAGGGGAAGGAATTGAAAGAGTAACAAGGGTTGATAGTTGAGATTACTTGCTGACCTTTTTCAGATGATGAAACCAAATCCACCTCACAATTAGTTATTATTTGACTACCATTACTCTGAAGCTCTTCTTTAACCTGATTTTAATAACAGTTAATAGTTAATGTGGAATGTTTGATTTATTGCTTAAGCTGCAAGAAATATGGTAAAGTTTAAGTGACACTGAAAACCACTCCCTAAGTGATCTAGGACCTATGAAACACTAACACACACATACATGGCACTGAAAATCTGACACTGACTCGTAAATACCAGTAACAATTAACGAAGATAGAAGTTATTGAATGTAATCACATGTGTTGGTGTCTGACACCGATACTTGTCAGACACGGGATATGTCTTCAACTTGAAATCTCAGTACATATCTTAGGTTAAATTTAAGACTTAATAATCGACAAATAGTACCTTCTTAACATAATTCTGTGAGCGCCATCTGACAGTTAGCCATTGTGGTCTACCAAAGAGCTGCAGAGAGGATCAAGTCAATCAATAAGCAATACTTAATTTATTTGGATAATAATCACTATATAAATGTGTGAGAGAGTCGATTGTTTGTCCAAGTACCTGAAGTAGGTGGTGATTGCGACAAAATGAGAGAACTGAGAAAGCAGAAAAGCTCAAAACTCCTTCAGAAGAGCATGACCAAATAGAACCACAAATAGGAATCTACATACAAGTATTTAGTGTCATAAATGTACACTTAACAAGAAAGTTGATATTTATCGAGAAAACAAAAAGCACTAGTCTAATATATATGATTGAACTCACAAGATATGCTTTCTGAAATAATTCTGAGTAACCCCTTGACTTGAGGAATTGCCCCAGAGACTCATTGTGATCCATATCTGGGTTATTCTCAAGCATATCAATATAACTGCATTGAGAAATGAGAGGAAATGAGGTTCTCAACTAATATATCAGAACTCAGGAAATGAGTAAGAAAACTGCTCTACACTACATTGTCAATGGAGTAATATTCTTCTCAATTTCCAACTTTCCATAGTTGAGTACAAATTGAAGTATGCATGAAAGAGTGAGCTTAACTTTAAATAATTTTATGGGATACTGCTAGAATAGCAAAACCGTCTCCAAAGGAAACAAATAAATAAACCTCATAAAAACTCAAACAATTGATCATGAAATTTGGTCAATTGCGTCTACGTCTCTGACAGAGGAGTGATTGTTATAGTTCTCAACCATGCAATTCTTAGGGTTATAGAGTACAATGCAGCCAACCCTGCTCAGCTATGCTCGAGTGTCTGTCCAATTATCGGTGAATTTGTGCCATAGTCAACGGATACCAATTGTTTCACAGGATGTATAAACTCTTATAAAGAAAGCACTATCTAACTTGGATATATTATTGGATATTTGAGTTCACTAACTGTCAAACACCTACAGAAAGATTGAACTAATACTATGAACGAGGAAAAGTAAGTGCAGCATATAAATCGATTATGTACTTGCCTTATTGCATCATCTTTGAACTTGACAATTTCCCTAATCATTTGCCAAAAATAAGGATTCAATGCATTTCTCTTCTGTGCGAATAAGCCGGACAAACTTCTGCTGCCCCATTCGCAGCCACGGCCTTTGTCTAGGCTGACAGAAAATGACATGTCTGATAATTCCATTTCAACTCCAAGACTCTCAAAGAATTCCATCATATTGGGATAGGTCACCTGTTCAATAGTCCATGTTACATTATCAATATTCTCAAAATACCATTGTTTATAAATTTATAATCATTTTTCATAATATAATCGATACATTTCAAGGTATACAAATGCATTCAATAACTAAAATTTTCAATATCAAGCCAGGATGGTTTTAAAATGATTGCCATATTGCACACTGTGTTGGATATTCTTCAGGCAGCTAGCTTGCATAATCCTATAATGTTTTTGATAAATTTTTGTACCAATTTTTTTTAAAATAACCATTGTTCATTATTCAAGACTAAAAAAAATGACCAACTAATTTTATTTTATTATGTATTATGATGATGATCAAATGGTGAATATTCTAACAATTAATTGAGTTCAAGTGGTTAACGAGTTCCACCAAATGACAAATCGTTCTGGAGAACTTGAGTCGATTTATGGATGGAACAATTATTGATTCATATAATTTTTTGGAATAAATTATCAAGTATTCTATAAAAAAGAGTGACGAGCCTAAATGGAATAAATTTAAGCTATTTACACACATGTATTTTCATTCTTTGTTGATTGATATTTCATCATTAAGGTTAGTTAAGGGTATGTAATTTATAAAGCTGTCCTAAAAATTGTGAGTGCGATCATATATTTAACCATATGAATGCTATATTGAATAATTCGACACAAGAATTCAAACCTTCTATTTGGTCACACACACAAAAACGTGGATATGCCATAATCTTTTGAAAATTAGTGATTATTTAATTATTATTTATTCTACTTTTTCTTTTTTATGTGTGTGACCAAATAGAAGGTCCAAATCCTTGTGTTCACCCAAGATTTTCTCTCCTATATTTGCATGAAGGAACTGTCATGGCAGGACCACTGGTGGAGGGGTCCACATGCCAACTTTTGCTGTGGATTTAGTTTCTTTAATCCTTGAAAGGATGACTTCATTTATTGTCTTAGAGTGTCTTGTTCTTCTTTTATTAAGAATAAAATAATCTATATGGCAAGTTAATTTATTCCTACCTACAGATAATAAGTGAAAATTAGCAAACTACACCCACCTAAAAATATTAAGGTGTAAGTTAACAACCTACACCCATTTGATTATACACACTCATTTTTATAAATTTTATCAAATCAAATACACTCACTTTCATCTTTTCAAATATTGTTTCCTTAAAAGTTTGTCTCTATTACATGTTTTGTACCCTAAACATGTCATTGTCTTTTTTGTTTCGTTTTTCAAGGATCTTTCTTAAGATAGTTACAAAACTATGTGGTTCTAACTTGCTAATTTATACCTTAATGTTTTTAGGTGGGTGTAAATTAGCAGCCTCATATAATATACCGTTGAATATTTAATATTATTGTATAGTTTACTTAAATAATACCTTAAAAATAATTGTTGGTATTTGGCACTTATTTTATCTTATTTGGCACCATATATTCCTGTTCTTTTCATTCCAGCCTAAAAAATAGTTTTTTAAAGATGGAAACAGCGACGCTCAAGTTTGAGTGTGACTAAATGCTATAACTAACCATTTATGTTAATAATACGAGTAATGAAAACCGAATTAAAAGTTGTCTAATTCTCATGTAAGTGTTAGCGTGTCCCTAGAGAGCTGATAAGAAAAGAAAAAAAAGAATACTTTTAAAATTAATCTTTTAAGAGATTGACTACAACCCTTAAAAAAGAATACTTATGATATTTCTTAGTATTTTTCATAAAATAATTATAAGAACTCTATCTGGAATAACGAAGATGAATAAATTATGGAAAATAAAGAGTGCTTATGATGCTTTCGCTCTTTAAGGTTTTTAAATAATAATTTTTTATGAAAATTTGTATGATCAATGCATTAAAAATTGAAATATTTAAGTTTTTTTATAAAATAATTTCTTTTTTTTTTAAAATCTTTAAAGAGTGTTTCAACATTTGTTAGCAAAATCCATAAAATAAATAATGTTAATTTATACTTGTAATTAATTTTCTTCTCTGTTCTTTGCAATTCACAACAAATTCACATTGCATTACAGACAACATAAGCTATTTGAATTCTCAAAATCCAAATCATACAAACGTAGATAATTATACTGAATATTGAATTGTGAAAGAAAAGAAAATCCAAAAAGCTCTCCTTTCACTGTTTTGGATAATGTAATGCTTATGTTGAAGCTAAGATTATTTTCACAATTCAATATTCACTTATAAAACAGTTATAACATAACCAAGCAAAATCCTCAATGAATTATGAACAATTGAAGCAGAATAAAAAAGTAAAAAAAAGTGGTGAATTAGTAGTAATTACCCTATTGAAAACCATGAAACCAAGGTCCAAATCAACACCATCAGCATTAACAGTTTTTGCATGTCCACCCAAGTAATCTTCCTTCTCATACAGAACCACATTTACTCCACCTTTGGCCAAAACATAAGCTGAAACCAAACCACTAATCCCACCACCAACTACTGCAACTCTCATATCTACCTTATCTTCTTCTCAATGAGAACAAAACAACAAAGGTTCAAATATAGAACTTTCTTCCTTCTCTTTTTGTGCAACAATGTGAATAAAATAAAGAATCAAAAAGTGTTAAATAAAATGGACCCGTTATTCGTGGAACTTAATCCTCCACAAACAAGTGAGTGAACAAAAGTAGAGACCGTGACAAGTTGAAACAAGAAATGTACTATAATATATATTATTATTTATATTGCTAAACTTAAACTACAAAGACTATCCCATAATTAATTAATTAATTAATCTATTAATCGCAATTTGTCATTATTAATAATCCTTGAATAACCAAAAACCTTGTTCACTTGGTTATATTTTACTTATAAGTTACACCCTTCTTAGTTCTTACTAATTATAAGATAAAACAAAACAAATAATAATGCCAATGCGTTCAACAAAAGCAAGGTCACAATCACATGACATGAAAATACATAATGTAAACAAAATACTAGCAATAGTTTATTTTGATAAAAAAAATACCACCAATAATCATATAAGTAACTTTAGAAGTAAAATAATAGTGACAAATAGTAAAAATGTAAGTCTTTGAATTATTTTCATAGAGAGATGTCAGTTAGCATTTACCATAGTCATTTATTTCTTATCTGTTTCTGTTTTGTAACAAGTAAGTTTCTTGAAACAAGTATCCAATGTTATCATACAAATGTGTTACATAGTTCTTGCAGTTTTCACATGAGTATTTGACCAACAAAGGGTACTGCTGCAGCTGCCACTACACTCCACAAGGTCCCTGTCCGTGATAACTAATTAAGGTACATGTCTATAAACACAACAAGTTAACGTGACAAAGATGGACCAGTAGAAAATATGTAGGAAAATGTGTAATTGGTAGGTAGGCTTGCAATGAACCCTCCAAACTCGAACATAGTTCGAAACTCGGCTCCACAATTAATTTGTGAAATTTTCTTTAGAAAAATAAATTAATTTGTGGAATTTGGTTCATGAATTAAATAAATTGAATGCCTGAATTCTATACAATGTTGTAGTATTCCAATCTAAAAAATATTATTATTGTTTGCTAATATCAAAATGATTGATATTAATTCTATCTACTCTGATTGTTGATTGAATCTGTTTTAAATGATTATATTTGTATGTTACAGTTTTATGTGTTGATTATATTTTGCTAATTATGTAAAATTGATGATGTTACAGTTTTATGTGTTGATTATATTTTGCTAATTATGTAAAATTGATGATCTTTTTTGTGTTTTGAATGTTAAATTATTATATTTAAAAATTGAAAGATCAAATTTTTTATTTTTTTTACTTTTGAAGTATGTGATCGAAGCTTACGAACTGAAACCGAGTTGTTTGTGAATTTAAATCGGTTTGAGTTTAAATTTTAAAAAAGGTTTGTCGTGTTGAGTCAAGATGAGTCTAGTTGAGTCAAGTTCGACTCGATTGGACTCATTTTTTTTTACCCTTCCATCAATTTAATGTAAAAAGTAAACAATCTTCCTTAATTATATTTTTGTTTCCTTTATAAAAATTCCTACCACGGTCCAATTTGTGTGATGGATTAAGTTTTTAGTTGTGGTGTTTATAAAAGCTCATGATAGTCCGTGAGTTTAACTCAATTGATATAGATAGTATATGAGTTGGGGTTCAAACTTAATTTTCTTTTATTTTTTTTTGGTAGACAGATGAAATGACAAAGCCATTATAAACTCACACACAAGTGGAGGTACCAGGGTTTGAACCCCGGTCATGACATCCGGCCTAACAATTTCGGCATTTATTCATTTTTAAGAGGTGAGTTTCTAGCTACTTGTTACTTGACATAAAAAAAAAGTTCATATGATACTATTAAAATAGTTTTACCAGAAAATGTAATTTGTTTTGTTAATTATACACAAGATTATTGTTCCCTTTGTCCTATGATAACTGTCGTTGAAAAAAATGTCTCAACTAATGTTATCTTAAGTTTAAAAAAAATGCAAAATTTTAATTGTTTTTTCCTTCAATCATACCCTCTAACTAATACTACGAGCATCACTTATAAATTATTAATTTTCACTTTGCATTTATAATAATAAGAATCAAACATTGACGAATAAAATTAATTTCGTAAAATGATCTAATATGATAATTTTTGTGCCACACAATTATTGTTCCATGAAATTCCCAGCTTGTCAATGGTATTTTACGGATTGGAGTGGGGACCAGTTTTTTTTTTTACTTACTACTGTAAAAGAATGGCTTAATTTCTTGAAGTCTGTTTTGAATAGGTTGCCGTAGCTTGCACTTTCATGCTTTCTATTTTGGTGGCGTTAAGTTTGCAGAAAAGTAGTGTGCGAAGAACGTGATAATTGGGCCTACAAGTATTTTTCTAGGAAACATGTCTGCAGCTTCAAATTTACCTTCAAGGTTTTCAAACATGTCAATTTCTTATCGCGTCATATTCTTTTCTCAAACATCTTGATGCATTTTGGATTTTAGCTTCCAAAAGCATAATATATGTTCAAAACTCTAATTTTTGGAATTCAAAATTAGAGCACACGAGAAGGCAAATAAGAAATTCACTTCATTCAAGGCATACTTGTATCATTTGTTCACGAATAAAAGGTCCATTCAAAGGATTGTACCCTAAAAGAAAAGTCCATTCAAAGGATTGTACCCTAAAAGAAAAGTCCATTCAAAGGTTATATGAGGAAGGGTAATACATGAATTTTGGGAAAGGTCACATCTTACATAGGGGTTCAAATTCTTCCTCCTATCAAATAAATTTCTATAAATCCTAATAAACAACTTTAAAAATATATACTCACTCTTTTTGTTTGATAATCAAAATATATACCCACTCTTGCCCAATATATATATATATATATATATATATATATATATATATATTTTAAAAAACATTAAACTCAAACAATTGGACGAAATGGTAATGGATCCCTTTCACCTTAATCAGAGGCCTCATATCTATCTATGAGAATACACTAATTTTAAATCTCTTAGAGGAAAACAAATGCATTAATGATCAAGGAAATTCATTTAATGCGGTAGTAAATTTGAGAAGGTCGGTTTGAAACAGGGTTAACAATTTATTTTGGACGGACCTTTGGCTGGATGACATTCCTATGAGGGACAAATATAAGAGGCTCTACGAACGTTCAAAGAAACGCTTGTTATATGTTGCATATATGTTTACTTTGGATTAGGGAGAGGGGGAGAGACTTGGAAGTTGAGGTGGAGATTGTTTGTTTAGGAGGAGATGTGAGGGGGAGTGTTGTGTTTTGCTTCATAACGTTGTCTTGCAGGTTGATGAGGTCGATTAGTGGCAATATATTTTATAGACCCTGTCAAAGGCTATACTATCTATGGTTCATGTTAATTATTAACTAATGCTGACACATTTGCTTTCTCATTTTACGAATTTTATTTAGCATAAAAAATCTCATTTGAAAGTCTCTTTATTTGTTTGGTGTCTTCTCTGCAATCATATTCCAACAAAGGTTAATTTATGTAGACGAGACATTCTTCGTCAAGAATTTCAACTGTGTCAGTGGTTGTGGTTTAGACAAAACGACGTATCATATTTGTTATTGGGTTGTAACTATTTTGGTAATATCTGGCATCTTATTCGAAATTAGATTGATATCTCCTTGGTAGACATATTATTCTTATCAGACCACTTTATTCAATTTGATCATATGGGTGGAGCGACAAAACCTATTCGGATGCCTCCTACGAAGCATCATATGTTTTTTTAGGAAGTGAAATATGATATGTTGATAATGAGGAGTGAAACCATTGATACAAGAAACATGTTTGATGTTCTAAAATGATATTTGACATGATTTCATAGAATAAGATAATGTACCTAATTTTAAAGAGCCATGCCTTATTTACAAACCTCGAGTGTGGAAATATCAATTTTACCCTTATGAGGTGATGTTTGTGGGTCGTTGGATCGTATGAACATTTCATAGGAGCTTTGAACTTGTGATCTCGTGCGACACACCTTTCATGGGTGCATGTGGGCCACTACAACATGTGAACACCTTACTGGGCCTCTATTTTGGTAATGTACTCAAATCCAGAGGATTCAATCTTGATTAATTACTTTTCCTGCCCTCTCAAGTTCTCTCGCGCCCTATAAAATTACAAAATAGCCCTTTAGATTTTATAATCCGGATAGTTTATTTCCCAGAAATTTCTGGATTATATAATCTGGAAATATCTTTTACCAGTATTTCAACACATTTTGCTTTATTTTATATTATTTAGATGTTAAATTCATAAAATAAATGCAAATATAAACACAAATATACGAACAAAAATAATACACAAAATCTCATTTTATTAATATAATGGATACATTTACAATGGAGTAAAACTAAATTTGGGGTAAAAAGAAAACCACAAGAAAACCAACCTCCCTAAGGTAAAACTAAATCTGCAGATTTAGTTTTACCGCAAGAAGGTTGGTCAAAGGGCAACCTTGCACCCAGACAGATCAACCTAACACCCAAACAAACTGTGCTTCTTTGCAGCGCGTTGCCTTTCACGTTGACCGTTCATATAATCTATGAGTTTCCAAAGTAGCCTCTTTTTATGAAAGGCTAACGATGGAAACACATTGTGCATAGAAGAAAGAGGAGGAGAGGGTGTGATGGTGTGAGAAATGGTGGGATTTTGGAGGCTATTTATAGGATTTCTTTAAGCATAGGTTATATCTACACTTAATGGTGAGTCAAAAACGTGTTTCAAAGGAGTTTTACCAGCCATTAATGTTGGTAAAAACATTTGAAAAAGTGTTTCTAGCGGTGCAGACCATCGTCCAAAAAAAACTGACGCAGTCCGGATTATATGATCTGGATTCCTCCCATGGTTTCCGGATTATATAATCCGAATTTTTACGATACTGGACCAAACTGAAGGAAGTTGCGCACCTTCTGTGGATTGAGGGACATTTCAGATTATACAATCCGGAACATGATTTTTTTCATGTAGTCCACATTGCACCGACGATTTCTGTGGTCCAGGATACCCATGGACCTCTATAAATAGGTGTCAATGTGTTCATAACCAGAAACTGCACAAAAAAAAACCATGAAAAACTCTGTCTTTGATCCGAACACCAAGCTAGCTGCAGTTTACTACAACGGGGGGAAACCACCCCATCTGTTCAGGATTCCCACTGATGTCACCCTCTCCAGGTTGAAGATTCAGCTGAATCAAATCAACCTCGAACTCAACTACAGAGACACACAGAGGGTGGATGGTGTTGAGTATCGACGTCCGTCAACTGGCTCAGTCGGTAGTGTGTGGTTCACTCGAATGAAGTTCATGAACGACGACGACGTGAGAACCATGTTCTCGATCTTTGGTTAGTACAATATTAGAGGGCAGATCGAGTTGCACGTTTCGTTGGTCAGATCTGTTGAACATATTCAACAAAGTTTGATCCAGCCCAGGAACTACGAAGAGATCAGGGCACTAATGGATGCACCACACGAAGACATTAATTTAGATGATCCGTGATTATGTGTTATGTTTTATTTAATTACGTGTTTTATGTTTTATTTAATTACGTGGATTTTTGTAGTTTTTATTATGTGTTTGTTATATGTTGTTGAACTAAGTTGGTTTGTTAAGTTTTAAATAATATATAATATCTCAATTTTCATTATGTGTTGCTTTACGTCAAAGATGTGCATTTAAACGCTAAAATAATTCGAATTTAACTCAATTTTATATGGTTTAAATCAAGTTTGGATTACGTAATCCAAAATGCTTCAACATAGGATTCTTTTGTATTGACCACAATTCACCGACAGTTTATGTGGTCCAGAACGTCTAGAAACCTCTATAAATAAGTGTTTCCGGTTTTCATCTTCATTTCCAGCAAAAACACACAAACAAACCAAAGAAACCATAGACATTTTTGTCATTGTGCTGAGGATCTTTCTCATGCTGTTTGAAGTAGATAACTATCCATTTAACATCATGATGAAGATCTTCAACATGCTTTCAAAAATAGATAGATCTTGCTGCCGGAAACCATGAAATTTTTTGTCAACATTATGTAGATCTTGCTGAGGATCTACCTAATGCTGTTGCAAATAGATAGCTCTCTATTTGACAACATTATGTAGATCTTCAACATGCTTTAAAAAATGTTGCTCTATATTTGAATACCAAGTGGTTTGCTATGAGTTAGATCTTGCTGCCTTGGCGATATAAATATCTCAGTTGGCAAGGCAGCATGATCTGACTCAAAACAATCCTCTTGAAAACCTTGTCTTTCATCGTTATGTTGCAGATCTGAATCCGAAAAGGTTTTTATGAGCTCGATCCAGTTGGTCTTCCGATAGAAATATGTCAGTTGACACTCATACTAAACTTATCTAGAATATTTAGCATGTGCGTTAAATTTAGTACTAGATACATTAAAATTATAATAATAAAAGTTTTCAATTGAATAAGTATATACATCATTGCAGATCGTACATTTGTTAAATACATGCATGTATGATCATAAGGAATAATCCAAACTAATTCAACACGAGCATATGAAGATATATCATCCAGTCTCCTGCATTGCCTCCTTTGCCACGTCTAACCCGATGATCTTAAATAAATAAAAGGGACTGGGGAGACATGATGTCTCAGTGAGTTTCATCTATCCTAAGCGGTAGGCAATCTTAGGGAATCTAGGATCGCCATCTGCATCTAAACTCAACCTATTTTGGGTTTATACAATATCTTGATGCGTAACTGAGCGTTTGAGGGATAACTAGGATCGCTGTCTAAAATACAGGTATAATCCTGATACTAATGCTAAAATCATAATCATAATTATAATCATAATGTCTGTCATATTATGTTAGAACTGTTAGCGTTGAACAAGCAATTGTTTTTATAATGTCAAATATTGTTACTATTATAATAGAAATAGTTATTAGTTTAATAGGATTTAGAGTCTGTTTGTTATAGTTTTTTTAAGAAAAAAAATCACCTTCTTTTAAAAAAAAAAGTCACTTTGAAAAGTATTGCATTCGTTTGTTACAACTTTTTAAAAAAATTAGAATCTAAAAAAATATAAAAACAACTTCAAATGAGGAGCTGTTAAGAACATATTATCAAAAAATAGATTTTTTTTGTAGAGGAGGGGGAAAATATGGATCAAAATATTGAACTAATTTTGTAACAAAAAATAGCTTTTATATAGCTGTATCCAAACAAACTAAATTATTTTTAAAAAAAAGTGATTTTTATCAGATAGACAAACATAAAATAATCTTTTATTTTAATCCGTAACAAACGGACCTTTAACTATTTTTTTTATTTTTTATTTTTTATTTTTTTTTATAAAAAGATAAGAAAAATAGAAAAGGGGGTTACTTTTTTTCAATTGATTAAGCATTAACTTTCGATTATAAAAATATGGGGAGAGGCAAGGATACAGTTTTTAGAATTGATTAAGCATTAACAAGAATTGATTTGAAAAATTGAGAATAATCGAAAGTTTTGATTACATTTTTTAAACCGGGTTAGTAGAAATATGGGGAGAGGCAAGGATACAGTTTTTTGGAGTGATGAATGGGTTGGTGCAGCCACCTTAAAAAGGGGGTTTGACCGGATTTATTCCCTGTCATTATGTAAGGAAGCTAGAGTCTCATATGTGAGGAGGAAAGTTGAAAATACTTGAGTGTGGGATCTGCACTGGTCTAGAGAGCTATATAGTTGGGATGGGGACATGTTGAACACAATGTTGGAGGAGTTAGAGGAAGTTAATTTTAGGGAAGGGAGTTTCCGATAAAAAAACTTTGGAATAAAATTATTCCGTCGAAGGTGTTTGTGTTTGTATGGCAGGTAACGCAAAATCGTATTCTATCCAATGACAATCTATGTAGAAGAGGAATTTTAGGTAGGGAGAAGTTACATTGCATAGGTGGATGTGGAGAGATAGAGACTTCTATCCACTTATTTTTTGCTTGCCCGATTGTCTCAAAAGTTTGGTTCAGAATTGCGCAATGGCTGTGTGTACAGGTGGTGTTTCACAGTATGTGTACCATCCACTTTATTACATTTACAGGGCTGGTTTGCGTGACGAAATATGCAGTTCAGGGAATGGAAGCCATCTGGTTTGCGAGTATGTGGAGCATTTGGAAGGTGAGAAATGCAAGGATTTTTCATCATAAGAATTGGGATAATGAATCGATTGTGGACGGACAGTGTCAAGCTTTTATCGTGGAGTTGGCAGATATTTAAGTCGTCAAAGTTTAAGTATGAATTGAACCGGTGGTTTTTATCGTGGAGTTGGCAGAGATTTAAGTCGACAAAGTTTAAGTATGAATTGAACCAGTGGTGGTTGAACCTGCTAGCATGCTTAGGGGTATCAGGGGATGTTGGTTCTCGATAAATAGGTGCATTTTTGGAAGCGGTTTTGGTTCAGGGGGGTGGCTGCAATGTTTTTGCCATCTGTTTGCAGTGATGCAATCCTGTGTTCTGCTATCGCTGGTCTGTGTTGAGGTGATGTGGAGTGGACTGTTGCGGGGATTATAATGTTGCACTGCGTTGTGTTATCACCGGTCTGTGTTGAGGTAATTTGGAGGGGGCTGTTGCAGGGATTATAATGCTGTAATTTATTCTTCTATTTGTGCAACCTTAAAACATGTATCAGATGGATTCTTGGGGGACTAGTGTATGCATTCAGCAGTGTTTTTGCTGTTTGGTGGTTTGTTTTGGTGTGTCATGTGAAGGATTTCATGTTATTCTCCGCGGCTCCCGTGTGTATTTGTGACTAGGAGCGAGATCCTAGGGCGGCATGTCTGATTTAATTGCCGCTATAATAGATTCTGCTGCTGCATTTGTCAGTCCTTAGTTGGGAGGGGTGTTTGGTGCATTTTGTTTTTGGTGTGCATCAACGCTTTATCAGGCTGTGTTGAATTATATTGGACTGGGAGTTGTATTTGGCATATCTTATGCCAAATACAACAATTCTTTAATAACATTCTCTTTGTTGTTGCCAAAAATAAAGTTATGATCATAATATGCAACTTATTATTTTATTAGACTATAATGTTCCTTAATTTGTTTTGTTGTGAATGGAATATCCCTTGCGCACAACAACAGAGAATAATAGCTCGAGACTGATAGGACCACAATTGATGATAAAGATCTTCCTGAAGAAATTTAACACCGCTGCATTTTCAAATTTGAATCCAAGACCTCTAATTAAGCTGGAACAAACCCTTACCATCTTCTCCAAGTGCTCTTGGGTTACAGAAAAAAACCAATTATAATTGTAAAGTATGGTTCGAGACACAAAATCTCGTTTAATAATATACATTTCTTTATAATGTCAAAATTAAAAATGAGAATCAAAGTTGACAATCGAATTCCAACTAGGATGAATCTTTTGGTGAGAAATGTCCTTCCGACGGATGTCCCTACGTGTTGCGCTTTATGTGAAAGGGGGGATGAATCATCATTGCATCTTTTTCTCCATTGTGAGGTGGCCGGTAGAGTGTGGCAGGGTGTTTTGGTGTGGTGGGAGAAAATTCTGTTAATTCCCCCTAATCTTTTTATCCTTTGGGAGAGTTGGTGCGGAGGGGAGAGGAATAAGAGAACTCGTAATGGTTTAAGGGTTATTTGGCACACTACGATTTGGGTGCTATGGAAAGCTAGAAATGAACGAGTTTTTAATAATCATATTACGGAGGTGGCCGAGATGGTGGATGAGATAACGGTGTTATCGTGGCGTTGGTCTTTGGATCGTATCCTCATGTCGCCGTGTTTGTACTACGAATGGTGTTGGAATCCAAAAGATTGTCTATTGCGTCGGGTTTAAGGCGGCCTGCTGGTCTTTACGGTGTTGGAGAGAGATGGTGAGTTTGGTCCCTGGTGTTTTCCGCAGTTTCTGCTAGTTTTCATCTGCTGGCTGTTTTGTTTTCTTGGCTGCGGTCTGCTTCTGTTGTTTCCGTTTTTCTACTTCTGTCTGCTGTGCTGCTGTGATTTGGGGCGTGAATGTGGTGTTTGTTTGGCGGGTTGCAGCAGATTTTATGCCCTGCTGCTAGGGGTATAGCAGCTTCTGCTGCAGTTTTCCTGCGCTGTTGCTAGGCTGTGTTAGCGGGAAATCCTTGTTCCGTTTGGGTTGGCTGGTTTTTCTGCGTTTGCTGGGTGTTGTGAGCAGCTGTTTAGAAGGTTTGGTGCTGGCTGTAGCGTGTTTCTGCTAACTGCTGGTTGCTGTGCTGCTGCCTAGCAGGTTTGTTGACGGCTGAAGCGTGTTTCTGCTACTGTGAAGCAGTCCAGGATTTACTTTGTTATTTGCTTCCGCTGTTTGTATTTTGTTTTGTTCCTGTTATCTGTTGGAATGGAACATAGGAGGTTTTTTAGTGAGCTTTAGGTGGGGACAGTTTGGTTGCCTTATGTGTGCCTAATTGTACTCTTTTTCCTCCGTGCAAGTATAGTGCTTCTTGCGCTAGCTTTGCTTAATAAATTTGCTGTTTCAAAAAAAAAGAATCAAAGTTGACAATAATTGTGAACAGTGAACTCTATATCACTTTATTCCATCCAACAGTCATCAATTAATGCTGTTGGAATCTGTTATATTTCTATACTAAACAACATTTCTGCTCTACATAAAAACCAAAATGTATTAGTATCTTATGCCATAAAGAAATGAGCATATTATACATTTCTTAGTAGAGGATAAAGTGCACAAGTGAGAATTGTTGCCAAGACATTAGATGTTACAACTACTGAAGGAGGAATTCTTCCTTTATCTTTCCTTATAACAATCCCTTCAATGATTGGATAGTTGACAAGAATGATATGAGCCATAAGAAAAATTTGTATGAACATCTTGTCCAACTCTCCCAAAGACAACACTCTATAGATGCCTCCTGTGAAACAAGATATGTTGATCATGATGAGTGCAACCATTGGTACAAGAAACATGTTTGGTATTCTGAAATCATATTTGTCCATTTGATAAAGCATAGTTTGTTCCTCATCTTTCACTTTATTTGTTGGCATGAAACTAGCTTCTCTTAAACCAAATTCCTTCATTAGACAATCTAAAAATCCATATAGATGACATGTGATTGATCTCATCATCCGCATTCTTTGTTCTATTATCATTGTTCTGAATGTTCCTCCAGTTGAGAGTGCTTCAAATAAATGTTTGGTTTGAGCTGATAGATAGATGAATGCATAAATGAAGGAAAATGGTTCCGAGACCTGAAATTCAAAACATAAAAAAAGGAAACGTAATATGAGACTGATTGAGTATATGATAAGAGCTTATACTATAAGCGCTTGATTAAGCTATTTATCCAAACACAACCCAAGGAGAAATTTATATGGCATAGGAGATGGATAATTTTTGTTGTTACCTTAGGGTACAGAGAAACTCCAGATAGTAGACAAATCTGTGGAACAATAGCAAAACACCAAAAAGACAAGCAATATAGAGGGAAACATGTAATGTATGTAAGACAGAATCTATGAAGTAGAGACATCCTTAAAGGGCAATTTATAAAGGGACACACTTTGGTCAAACCACTTTCAAGCAATCCAGAGCTCCATCTAGTTCCTTGAATGAATAAATCATTCAAATTAGTGGCACTATTTCCAAGGAACTGTGGTTTAGGTGGATCACAGTAAACTGAATTCCAACCATTGCAACTTAGCATGATTGAAGTATGAACATCTTCACATACAGTACCATACATAAAGCCAACCTACAAACAAGCATACCAAATAAGTATTAAATAAAATTAAAGTGCATTATGTATGTTAATATTAAACAGATTTTTAATCATAAAATCTGCATACCTCTTTACCCCATTTAGTTTCAATTTCATAATTACAAGAAGCCAAAAGCAAAGTTTCTTTTATAGGCAATGTATTTCTATCAATGACTATATTTGGACTGCAATCTTGCTTTAAGGATTTGATGAATTCATAGGATGTGCCAACATATTCTTGGAGTTTAGAATCTGTGTCTGAAATTCAAAACATAAAATATGAATATGTATATGTATAGTACTAGTAGTACAAGTAATATGTAATGTACCAATGTATGTCAAAGTTGCAGTGTTGTTAAATAGCGGCTATAGCTGCGCTAAAGAGCTATGTAGTGGAATATTAACAAATTGTTATTGTTCTGCGATGCACTGTTTAGTACAAAATGTTGTCAAATAGCGGATTTAGCGGCTCTATAGCACTGTTGCATAGCAGCATCTGAAAAATTCGCTATTTCCCGCTATCTGCATTTGACAACACTGGTATGTTGGTCCAAACATACAACCTCTCTATTATAGAAATTAACTAAACCATCATGATCTATACCTTTAATTTTGTAATTCCCATATAATGCTTCCCTTTTCATGTAGAATCCTGTGCCAGACAATAAGGGACCCGTAATTCCATCCATACCTTGCCATAAAACCTTAAGTTGTAGAAAGAAAAAAAATAAAAATAAAAAATACAGAATCATCATTTTGAAGATATAGATTATATGAAATAATATCAAAATTTGAAGTGTTTACTGTATATGTTGATCTATGCTGACTGTCATATATGTCATTCTTGCTTATATTGTGAAATTTCTGAGGGAATTGAACAAAAGCAAGTGAAGGTGATTTCTTGGGATCAAGGTGAAAACACAATGCTTGTCTTGCTGAAGCTGGCTCATTGCAGAACATGTCACAATCCAGTACTAGAATATATGGAGAGTTGCTGATAACTGCAGAGACACGATACTGCAAGAAAATATACATAATTGAGCAAATTTTTCAAGAGGTTTGAGAATGATATTGTATTATCATGTTTCATTTAACATAATCTCAATTTGAAGTGGTGTTTGGTGTCGGAAACAACGCAACACATGTCGACGTGTTACTGTCTTGTTCGGTGTCTGTCATTGTGTCGGTGCTTCATAGTTGTGGACTCGGGTAACACATCACCAATCACAAGAGATATAGAGATAGAGAATCTTACAAGGACGTTGAGGGCTCCAGCTTTGAAATGATGAGGATGAGAAGGTTTTTTCTCACGGGAAACATATACAAGTAATGGCAATTTCACTTGCTCTATTTCACCACTGCTATTTTCTTGAATCACCTGCCACCAATCAGTATTTATAGAGCTTAGTGAGATAAATTGCTCAATTATGTGTAACAATGACACGAGGGAGAAAAAAATGAAAACATACGATTAATGCAAAATGTAAAATATCCTCAATTTGATAAGTTGTGTAATTGGACATGCTATAATCACAGTTAAGTTGTTAACCAAACATCATATGCAAACATACAACTTATTAGCATTGCTCATCAAAGTCGGTGTCTGTAATACTTAACGACATAATTAGAGACGAATTTCACATTTTTCCGTCTCTAAAATTCCGTCACTATTTCAACTTTTTTTCTAGCAGTAGTATATGCTAATTGATCTTTGAGTAAGCTAATTGGAATTCAAATAAGTCCATTTTAAGTTGAATTAATATTGTGCATATGTAACATTAATTATACCTCTATATTAGATGGATGATTTTGACCTGTTAAGCCAGTGGTATGGTTCTGATCCTGTTTTACTCTCATTATACCTGCTTTGAATGCCTCATATTTTTCCTGCAAAATAAAATTAACATCATATATAAAACAAGCATATTCATATTAAACTCCAAAAATTGAGAAGCAATCCAATTTACAATCTACCTTAATGATTCTCTTATCTGCAATAAACTCAACATTCTCAGATAAATCATCGCCATCATTCTGAGAATCCGAAAAGTAAGCCTCAGGACTCCTACACAAAATTATGTATCTTGTGCAAAAAGGAATCCACCACTTTGCAAATTTCCAAGCCTCCTTCATACCATTCAACGTAATAGGCGAACCACCGTCATCAGAAACATACACATGAAGTTTCTCAGGTGGATAATCCATTGCCATAGCTGATAAAACAGTGTTCATAACATCTAAAGTAGGTTCCTTAGTAGGGTCTGCAGTGCATATAAACACATCAATGTTAGGAAGTTTGTCATTTTCAGGTAATCTTTCTGGAAAGACGGTTCTTTTAATCGGATTCCAACGGAATGCTTGGTCAAAAATCCATATCAAAGAGAGAATGATTTCAGATGAAAAGACTAGAAGGTAAGGTAACAATGGTGTTTCTCTTGTTATTGAGTCTTGAAAGAAGAAACAAAGCCTATAGTAAACTAAGAAACAAAGAGCAATGGAATGGAGGATTGTGTGTAACCTATTGATGAAAACTAAGGACTTGTTGACATGGATGACACTCAGAGGGAGAGTTTCCTCCTCCATTGAGCTCATAGTACAGTTAATGGTTTAATGGCTTATGGAATGTATATTCAATCTTAGTCTTGTATTTATTTCACTGAAATATTAGTAGTTGTTGAATAATAGTCTCACACATATCGATAAGTTGATAACTTTATGTCATTCTCACAAAACAGACCAAACACTATCAAATGGTTGAGAATCTTCTAAATTTAACTATAGTCATTGTTTTTTCCCATGATAAGTCTATAGTACTTCCTTTGTCTCATGTCTTATTTGCAACACTTTTAGATCTCAAATTAATTGTGACTTTAGAATACCAATAATTTTTTTTCTATGAATATATTATTATTTATTATATTGTAATCCTTCAAACTATTTAACTAATTGTAATTAATAAGAGTATTTTAATAAATAAATATTCCATCATTAAAATCTACACAATTAATAATTTGATTAAGAATGCACACAACTCAAATGCGACACTTATAACGAGAGGAACATGGATTAAAAATCGATGTTTGTTCAACAAAAAAACTTAATTGCACTTTTGACCCCCCCAATTTCATCAAGCTTGTGAAAATAATCACCTCTTTTCAAACTTTCATGTTTTAGTCCTCCAATTTTACATTTGCTGCAATATTGGTCACTTTAGTCCTCCAATTTTACATTTGTTGCAATATTATTTTACACTACCGTTTATTTTTTTAGTAACCGTGTAAAACTAAAAAAGAACACCTAATTGAAACGAGCAAGGATCCTCTACATTTGTTAAAGTAAATAGAAGATGCAATTTGAATAGAGATATATAGATACAAAAAGTAGATAGTGGGTCCTACCATTAAATGAGTCCCACCATCATTAATTATTTTATACTTTTTTCAAACTTTTTTGTGTATTTATCTCTTCAAATTAAAGAAATGGAGAAAAGCATAAATGGAGAGGATCTTAACTTAATTGAAAGGCGAAAAATTGTTCCAAATTAATATGATACACACTACTCTCAAATTATTATTCTTAGTAAGTGTAATTGGGTAAAATCAACATTTTATTTTTGATCAAGTCAATATCTTTCGTTTATTTATAATATTTTTTAATTTGTGTAAAATACTCAATTGTGGAGAATAGGAACTACTACATTGCAACGTAAACGGTCAATTAGTGTTTGACTAATAAAACTTGGAATTGTTGTTGAGTGAGTGCCTTCGAATTGGAATGCTCGATATTTTAACTTGCATCCCAAGAAATCTGAAACAAGTTTTGGACGCTTATAGCTGTCGTAGTACGAAAAGTCATTTTTTAAGCCGCCGCCTTTGATCTTATGCTCTTTCTTGAAACTTGAAATTATATTATATGCTTGACAAGTTCAAATTGTATTTCCCCTCTTTAATTTTTTTTAAAAACTTTCTAAGACCCTGAGAGTAAATTTCAACTACTTGTTGCGGAGCAATACGACATCAGGATGACTTAATATCCGATTAAGAACTTAGGGCTTTTTGTTGTTAACGGTTGTAAATACAAACTTTAGATGGTTAGTTATTGATTTAGGAACATGCAATAATCCAATAAAGATATAGAGGAGAATCGAAGAATTCTAATTGTCGTTAGATCTTTGAATTAAAACTTTTTTTCTCATCGCACAACAACATTCTTGCAAACTCAATTTACAGTTTTTAATAATAAGTTTAGTAAATTTTCTAGTAGAAAATATAATCTTTATGAATACGATAACTTACTGCTTTATTACTTAAAATGGTTTGATTTAGTTTCCACATTTTTTCATCAGCCGGACAGTTTCCAATTACTCTCTATTCGACAAATATAGCCTTAATTCCTAAAAGCAATTAGAAAATCTCTATGGAATATTGAAGACTTATTGCATTAGGTGTTGAAATTCCTTGGCGAAGCTTTGGGGTTATCGCACGCTATACATTGGGTGCATGATCTTCGATTTGATAATGTGGACTTCTCTCTTGATTCTAAAAAGGTTGAAGATAACTTTCATAAAGGAAGTAATGATGTTACTACTTACTGAGTTTGGTGCGGTATGTGGTGTCTGAATGTAAACATTGCTTTTAATTTGTTTTTTGAAAACTCTTTTGTCGAATTTAGTCGAAAACAAACAAACGAGGTAGCTCAAGATAGGTTAGCCACATCTTTAGCTCCAATTTTTTCATTAATTAATGTACTATCATATGTACAATTTGATAATAACTGAAATGTTATAAAGCATCTTTACATAATGAACCGATTACAAAATGTGTTCATAAAAGTGTGCTAGAGTGTCTATTACTAGTCCCGGTGAGTATAACTCAATTAAGAGAGACAATTCATTGAAGGGTCTTGTTAACAAGTGTTCCCGGAACACTCTTTAAGAATTTTGAAATAAGGAATTATTTTATAAAAAAAGTCAATTATTTTGATTTCTGATGCATTGATTACACATATTTTCATAAAAAGTTACCATTTAAATACCTTAAAGAGTGTCCTAGAGGAACTCGTTAGCATTTTCCTTCATCGAAATATGCAATGAATGAAGTTCGAATCTCGAATTAGGGATGACAAAGCGGATCGTAAGTCAATCAATCAAGCAAACCAGCCCTATAAAAATAGTGGGCTAAACAGGCTAACCCACCCCATCGAGTTAGGCGGGGCGAGCCAACTAGAGTTGACAGATTCAAAACTCCAGCTCAGTCTGTAAAAAATAACGGGCTACATAGGCCGGGTCACGGACCATGCCTGTTTTGCCATCAGTACCTCGGATTCTTTACTTATTCACCTTAATGCTAAAATTCTAGCAACTTGATAAAAAAAATGTACTAACCCTCTTACCTAATAGGAAAAAAATTAAAGAGCATGTAAATAAAAATGGACCATTTTATTTTTTATTTTTTTACGTATTGTATCCGAGAAAAAAGCAGAAAAAAAAACATGTAAGAACTAGTAGCTAGCATTTTCCGTTTTAGCAACAAGGAGGATTACAGTACATTACACGTAATATCTCGTATTCTTCGCAAATAACAACGTTGGCAAACCCATAATCACACGTGAAACTGCTGTCAACAACAACGTTAAACTAACAACATGCAAACCCTTTTAATACCAACTACGTACCTTTCTCTCTCCCTCCTCCTGATCATACCATTTCTTCATCCTTTCAAACATCGCCACCACCACCGGTTATCCTGACCCTCCGGCGCATGGGTCAGCATAGCCGCCGTGAGTCCTACCCTTCTGCGTCATATGACTTCCTCCAACAAAACCGTCTCGAAACGGTCCTTGGTGAAGAAGATGAGCTTGAATGGCCGTTTGGAAAGGTGGAAACTATGAGCGCTGATGAGGTGAGGGAGACAGCGTATGAGATCTTTTTCACGTCGTGCCGATCAACGCCGGGGTTCGGTGGACGTCAAACGCTGACGTTTTATTCTAACCATGAGAATAATGGAGGTGGTGGAGATGGTGGAAAGCCGAACCAGACGGTGTCGAAACCGACGAGTAGGGTGAAGAGAGCGTTGGGATTGAGGTTGATAAAGAGGTCGCCGTCGAAGAGAATGGCTGGTGGTGGTGTAATATCTTCATTGCCGTCCTCTCCAGTGGGTGGAGGTAGTCCTCTTTCTCATACGGTGCCTCCTTTTAGGCCGCGGCGGCCCATGACTGCCGCGGAGATTATGAGACAGCAGATGAGGGTTACGGAACATGATGATAATAAATTGCGCAAGACTCTTATGAGAACCCTTGTTGGTCAAGTATGTTCTTTCTATTTTTTCAATGTTTCATGTTCATTTCATGTCCTACAATATTATATTTTAATTTGGGGAAAACAAGATGATGAGGACATGCAAATAATTTTAAGAATGGAAAAAATGTGATGTGATACGAAGAGAAAGATAAAAATGAAATTAAAAGTTGAATTAATTATAATAGATTTTTACAGGATAATCAATCATTTTGGTTCGTAAATATGTGAGGGTCCGTCAAAATTGTTCTTGAATGTAAGAAAATGACAAAAGCATGGGTTTTTTGTTAGTCATTTTGATTATCAAATGTGTCTTTTGTTGGTTAGTTTAGTCCTCAAATGTGTCTTCTTCAATTAATTTAGTCTGAAAATTATTATTCAAAAAGAGACACTTGGAGACATTTGTGATTTCGATAAAAATACATACAGAGGCGATATTGACACCACCTCGCAGACGAAAATGACTATTTGCTCCACCGTTATATCTTTTGTTGCATAGGATTTGACAATGTTTCTTTATGTCATAAATGAAAATGACCCTGGACATGTTTTTTGGTCTAATAACTAGTTTCATGAATAATATTTGCAGATGGGAAAGAGATCAGAAACTATAATTCTACCATTGGAACTCCTGAGACACCTAAAGCCATCAGAATTCAGTGATTCAAATGAGTACCATATGTGGCAAAAGAGACAGCTCAAAATCCTTGAAGCAGGGCTTCTCCTATACCCATCACTCCCTTTGGAAAACAACATCACATTTGCCACACGCCTCAGAGACATCATAGACAGTGGTGAATCAAGACCTATAGATATAGGCAAAAATTCAGACACTATGAGAACCCTTTGTAACTCTGTGGTTTCCTTAGCATGGAGAAGTAACAATGGTACTCCAACTGATATTTGTCATTGGGTAGATGGATTCCCTTTCAATCTTCATCTATACACTTCTCTTCTTCAAGCGATTTTTGATATACGGGACGAAACATTAGTCCTTGATGAAGTTGATGAGCTTTTTGAACTCATGAAGAAAACGTGGTCAACATTTGGGATCACATTGCCAATTCACAATATTTGCTTCGCTTGGGTTCTGTTTCATCAGTATATAGCTACCGGACAGATTGAACCTGATCTTCTTTCGGCTTCATATGTTATGTTGACTGAGGTTGCAAATGATGCTAAGAGGGAGAAGGAATCTTTGTATGTTAAGATACTTTCTTCGGTTTTGATTTCAATGCAGAGTTGGGCTGAGAAGAGGTTGCTCAATTATCATGAATATTTTCAAAGAGGGAATGCTTCTCAGATAGACATCCTTTTTCCTGTCGCGTTGTTAGCTTCAAAGATTTCTGGAGAAGATCTTACAATCACAGAAGGTGAAAAGGGTGAGAGAGGAGACTATACCATTGTGGATTCATCTGGTGATCGTGTTGATAACTATATTCGTTCTTCCATGAAAAATGCATTTGAAAAGGTTAGTCAGGTGTCTTAGCATGTTTTATGATTAACTTATTATCTTAATCAATTATCAATAATTCCTAATCAGTTATCATATTCTACCTAATCGATTAACAGTTCAAAACAACAAATACGAATTAAACAGAATCAAAAAGGTATGTTTGTGAAATATGTAATCATAATGTGTTTGTTTTATTTATGAAGGTATTGGAGGCAGTGAATGCAAAATATGGTGAATATGAAAGAAATAAAGAATTGAGTGAAGTTCTGCTTCAATTAGCTCACGAGACTGAAGTTTTGGTGATGAAGGAAAGGCAACTTTTCAGTCCAATACTAAGGAAATGGCATCCAACAGCAGGTGCAGTTGCAGCAATGATGCTGCACACATGTTATGGCCAAGTTCTGAGGCATTATGTTAGTGAAGTGAATTCATTGACATCTGAATCAGTTCAAGTATTGCAAAGGACTGGTAAATTTGAAAAGCTAATTGTCCAAATAGTTGTTGAAGACTCTAATGAGTGTGATGATGGTGGAAAAACAGTTGTAGGAGAGATGGTTCCTTTTGATGTTGATTCAATCATATTAAGTCTTCTTGGAAAATGGATTGATGAATCACTCAGCAAAGGCAAAGAGAGTTTGCAAAGGGCAAAAGAGACTGAAGTAAGTTTTGTATTTATGAATTATGATAACTGTTCTTTCATAGTTGAAGGACATAAAAATTATGTGTTAATTTGTTACCATAGAATATATGGTTTACTACTTTTTTTCATTTATATTGCAGACATGGAATCCAAAGTCTAAAACAGAACTATATGCACAATCAGCTTCTGAGCTAATGAAATTGGTCACGACAATCGTGGACGAATTCTTCCAAGTTCCAATAGCAATTACAGAAGATTTAGTTCAAGACCTTGTTGATGGATTGGAAACCCTCTTCCTAGACTACATGAAATTTGTTGCATCATGTGGTAAGAAAAAAGAGACTAATAACATAATAGTATAATACAAAATTGCCTCTTTTCTTTTTTCATTTTATTAATTAAAGTGGCACCGATGAATATTTTACAACCGTTCCCGAGGACATATGAACTTTGTACCTCTGAGCTAGCGCCTCAAGTGTCTAAATTGCCTCATTACCTTAATATACAAGCAAAATGTGTAATGTACATGTATTTTCTTTTGACCTGTATTTTGTTTTTCAGGTTCAAAACAAAGTTACATTCCTTTACTTCCTCCATTGACAAGATGCAACCGGGGCTCAAGATTCATCAAGCTATGGAAGAAAGCTGCTCCATGCGGTTCTAATAATGAAGATACATATCAAATTAACGGAACACACGAAAGTCACAATCCTCGCCCTTCAACTAGCCGTGGAACACAACGCCTCTACATTCGTATCAACACCTTGCATTATCTCCTGACTAACATCCACTCCCTTGAAAAATCTCTCTCAATGAACCCCAGTGTTGTATCTTCTAACCGCCTTCGGTTCACAAACAACCGCAGGGCACAAACCAACAACAATTCATATTTTGAATCCCTTAACTTGTCTATTCTAGCAGCATGCCGCCATGTCTCAGAAGTCACTTCATACCGTCTTGTATTCCTCGACTCAAGTTCTGTCTTCTACGACAGGCTCTATGTTGGCGGTGTAACAAGGGGTCACATTAGGCCTGTAATAAGAAACCTAAAGCAGAATCTGATACAAATGTCAACAATTTTAACAGATAGAGCTCAACCATTGGCAACGAAGGAAATAATGAAGGCTTCATTCGACGCATTCCTTATGGTTTTGCTTGCTGGTGGAACCTCAAGGGTGTTTCACAGACATGATCATATGGCACTCCGAGAGGATTTCGAGAATTTGAAGAGAGTCTTCAGCAACAATGTGGAAGGTTTGATAGCAGAAAATGTTGTGGATGGAGAGGCTGCAGTGGTGCAAGGAGTGATTGCATTGATGGGACAAAGTACTGAACAGTTGATGGAAGATTTCACTATTGCTGCATGTGAATCAAGTGGAATAGGTATGATGGGAAATGGACAAAAGTTACCAATGCCTCCTACTACATGCAAATGGAATAGAGCAGATCCTAATACAATGTTGAGGGTTTTGTGCTATAGAAATGATGGTGCTGCAAATCAGTTTTTGAAGAGAACATTTCAGCTAGCTAAGAGGAGGTAATAATATAATGTAACTACAAAAGAAGGACAAGATATTAGTGAAATGATGAAATCATAGATTTGAATTGTCAATGCAATTTTGTTGTATGATTCTTATGATCTTCAAGACAAAGAAGAAGTGAAGAACTTGTGCAACTTTGGTGATGGGAAATGGATGTTTGTATCTATTCATTCTTATGGTCATGAGAAGAGAAGGGAGCACATGTGTATTTGGAAAAGGACATAAGTTGTGGAATGGAGGAAAAAAAAAAAGAAAAAAAAAAAAAAGAAAACAAATGTTTTGTTTTCATCATTTGATTTTTGTACAGAATGCAGAAAAGTGGTGAAATGTAATTATTCAAGCAAAAAAAAAAAGCTTAAAAAAGATTTATGTTACAAACATGTTCATAACATCAAAACAACCAGGTTAATGGCTGATCTCAACAATATGGAAATTAAGTATTTGTTTTGATTCACTTTTAAAAGAGATACAAGTATAAAATTGATTTTCATACTTTAGATGTTTACAAGTAGAATTGCTTGTCTCCGAGTATAATTTATGACCTCAAATTTACCGTGGAACACGATTTTTTTACGTGAATGTATTTAAACATAAATTAATTTATATTTAACTCACATTTTACCAAAATCATTTCATTCAAAATGCCACCACAGAACACTGAATCTCAATCTTCCACCAAGTGACCTTATTGAACAAGGGAAACATAATTTATAAATTGCTAGACAATAGCTACCAAAATGAGAGAGCAAAAGCTAAAAAATAGTGTTCTTCGAGAACGGTTGTAAAATGGTTATTAACGTAACTTTATATGCCACATAAGTTTCTAGAGGCGTGGCTTTGATATTGGATCCATGTAGAAAAATCACATGTTCATTCATTATATTGGATGGACTCTGCTACAAAAATTATATTGGATGAACTATTTTAATTAACATGAGTATTTGTATAACTATTTTTTTTTAACTTTTGAGACAAGAATTTCTTCTCTATTTTTTTGGGACAATAACAATAGCAAGGTTGGCCCAACATGTCAAGAGGCCTAAAACAAAATTTATAATGAGACCTTTTGGAATCAGAAAAAAAATTACACAATGCTTATTAAAAGCATAATAAATAATTCAAATTTTGTTGAATCCAAGATTTGAACTTAGGATCAAAAGGGCCTTAAAATCGACCAACTATGCTAGATAAATATTGATTATTAGTTGAGGTCATATTATCTATTTATAGTTAAATTGACTTATTTTGAGGCTTTTTTAACCTAAAATCCTGAGGCCTAAAGCCCTTGCTTGAGTGGCTTGGCCCTTGGGCCGGCTCTGAACAATAGAGACGGGAAGAGGAAGGCGAAGAGAGAGTAAGAATACAATGTGAGTATGAGAGAGAATTGTCGTAAAATTTGTCACAAAATGATTATTTTTTTTACAAAACAAAGTGGTCGTACAAATATCATTTATCTTCCAACATCAAAATAGTTTTTTGCTTTTGTCACTTTATTCATAGATGTTTTTGTCATACTCATTCATTCATTTCTCCTCTTTCATTCTTTTATACTTTTCTTAATTTTGTTCATCTATTTAGAGACCATCGTTGTTGATATTTTGCTCAAAATTGGTTGTTGAAGTTTTGAAAAAATCGTGGCACGTGAGAATATATCGTGGCATGATTTTGATTCATTTTCTGGAAGTTTGCCACTAGAAATATTGTGACATTTGGGTTCGAAATCGTGGCACAATGGTTAGAAATTGTGGCACGATTCGTCGAAATCTGAAATGTATATAAATCTTCATTTTTCACCTTTTCTAGAGTGCTTCAAGAGAAAGAAACTTGAGAAACCAAATGAGGGAACTTTGTCGTTGAGTGCCTTTAGTGAGAGATTCTCTTGACTTGGGAAACATTTGTAAGCATCTTAGGTAGTGAGATCTCATTAAAGGAATGATCAAAAAGCTTCCTTTAGTTCTTTCTCTTAGAATTCATTGTGAGTGTAGAAGGCTTGAAAAATGGGTAGAAATTAAAGTTTGTTCTTTGTGAACTTTTAAGCTAATTTCTTGTAACCTCTTTGTATCACCTTTATCATAGTTGATCAAATAGCTACTCTCTTCCCCAGAGTAGGTCATTTTGGATTGATTTGGTTAAAAAAAATATTTGTGTGTTGTTTTCTTTCTCTTCTTTCTATCATTGTTGCTTTAATTATATTTGTGGTGTTGCTTCACACTTAGATTGAGGTATGTTTTGTTGTTGTTGCTTGAGGCTACTTTGCTCATTGATGGCTATTTCCTTTACTCCACACATATAAATCCCATTGGTGTGATTATTTGTTCGAATTCACAACAATTGTTGTGATAGTTATATATCTATTATTGATATTTTTACTCTTCCAAAATTTCAAGTTCTAAAAATTAGAATGGCTTAAATAATTTTTAGTCCTTATATAACTAAGTGATATTGATGATATTATTTTTCTTAACATAGTTATACAAAATTTTCAAAGTTGAAACAATTTTGAGCTAACAACAACGATCATTTGTGTAAATAGAGATAATTTGGAGGAATAAATATGCAGTTTTTTCAAATTTGGAGACATTCAAAATTTTGTACGACGAAAAAGTTTGGTCCCCTGGTCTAGTGTCTTGGATTTGCCTTTGCCTATATTCCATTTAGATGTAATATATGACATATATATAAGAATAATTAGATTTTTGGCGGCTGGTCCAACAAAAAATGGTGAAATAATATTTGAAAGGATTATTTCCTCATTTTTTTTAATCATGGAACCTCATACCATATTCTGTCTCATAATGAGAAAGAAAACTCATATATTTAGTATATTGAAATTGAGAAATTATAGCTCATTCTTATAAAAAGAAACATAAGAGATATGTGGATATATAAATTACAATGAGGTTTATATAACATTTGCTTATGAAAAAAAACATATTTATACAAATAACAAGGAAGCAGAACTGGAAAACAAATTATATATCTGTAACTTTTCTAAAAAATAAATAAATAATCTGTAAGTTGTAACATATCAAAAGATATTTGTATTAGATCTGCAGTATAACATATCAAAATATGACAAGTCTATAATTACAATTTACAATTGCCTTATTTATACAAATTGTCTATATAAAAGAACTAATTAATCCTTTTTTTTACACAAATAGTCTTCAATAATGAATGAATGTTAACCCTTTCATCAAGGTGCATGTATCTCACCTTGAAAGAGAGCTTCATTGATTGTTTGCAACTCCAAATGGAACAAAATGACGGGGATAACCTCGGCGGTGATGAGCGTTTCCGGCGACATTCATTTCCTTGAGAGGGCAGTCTGGGCCACCACTTCCGGGGATAAAGGTGCAGCCAGATGGCCCTGAAGGAGGAACAGGACCCTTGTCAAGAGATTGTAAGGTCAGTTGAAATTTGTTTTTGGTATTCAATACCCTACTAGCTATGTTTGGTTCAACATGAGATATAGTAAGAAGCAAAAGCAAGGCCAAAATAACTTTGAGAACCCCCATGGTATTGGAGATTTAATAAACAAGACAAATATTGCACTACTAATATTTAAGCATCTCATGGTGCTATTTATATTAATTGGTATACCTAACATTCTTGAGTAAAAAAAGTAAATTGTGTGACTCATGGGTTATTTTATTTGACGATTTAATGTTGACTAGTGATCATTTATTAATTTTATTTAACGGTTATATTATTATATTACTACATTTGAAAGAAGAAGAAGAAAAACATCAAATTTGTTTTGAATTGGTCACATGATATGATTCATGCTATGGAGAGTTTTTGACTTGAATGAATGCTTTTTAACTTTCTTTTTCGCACTTCCTTCTAACTACGTAGCCTAATTGAATCGAACTATTGAAAAGGATATAGATCAATTATAGTTATAAATAAATATTGATTAAAATCAAAGGACAAAGTTTACTACTTTGCTCTTCTTTGATTGAGTCTATGTTTTGACCGGAAAAGAAGCAGATGGTCGAATTTGCAAAATTTCTTGGCACTGCCTTTAGCGTATATAATTATTTAGCTTAGGGGGAATAATGATGTACATATTAATTTGTAAAAATAAAAATAAAAAAGAATTTAATTTTTTATTTTACACAAACAGTTAATCGGATGAACAGGCGCAGTCTTTTCTTTGGTTTTAGGGTTATGCTGCCGAAACCAAAAGACGTATTAAATTTACATCTCCGGTGACTCGTGTTCGTCACCTTCTCTACTGTCTCTCGTCCATGTTGTTGGTGCGTTCATGCCTTCATCGTCGTTCTTTCATGTTTTTGAAAGCAATGACAATGGAGAAAAGAAAGAACAATCCAAGTTAGTGTTTTATTCTAGGGGTGTCGACCCATTACACAACCCTCATTGATTGATTGTTTCGTAGCAACTGTGAGATGAGTTAGATGTCCAACATTGTTTGGAAAAGTGAAGGTTTATCGATATATAAGTAAGAGGACATATAAAATCAATGCTTTGAGGTTTTAGGTTAAGATGTGGTGTCCAACTCATTTGTTGATTGATTTTAGTCTAATGCATATGATCCACTCAGCTCCCATCGTGGTCTAACCGTGGTATCAAAATTGATGGATTGAAGAAGGATTCGACTGGATCTTTCTATCAAAAGTCTTCCTAACAATGGAGATCATAGATGGCGTATCTTGTTGATATAGTGGGTGTCAACGACGTTATGAGTAACTATATGTAGATAAAAATGTTATACAGTCTACTAAAAATATATTTTAGGTCTATCAGACCAACCTACTCCATTAAATATCTATTCGCTCCAAAATATCCATCTCTTATATATCATGTTTTTGGTTACATTGTAATATTTTATAATTTTTTCTTTTACATTGTAATATTTTATACATGTAAATTTGAAAGAAAATTAACATGTACTGTACTTATATATATTAATCATAACATAGACTTGTGTGCAAATGCTGGAGTATTTATGGATTCCTCCTACTTGGATATTTATCATATAGAATGTATTAATTGTTCGACCTTATGATATATGTGCTAAGAGTAAGATCAAATTATTTTATTGGTCTGATGTATTCTAAATTTTGTTTGTGACTATGTTTGACTTATATAACTATAGTGTTGTTTGTTGTCCAAGTATGAAAAAAAATTATGTGCTTTGATTCATATTAGTATAATTGTTTACATAGTTATATTGAACAACAATATCATGCTTAAAATTTACATCCTCTGTACCAAGCTGTTTGCATTTTATTATTTTGAAGAAGAGCTCTTTACGTTTGTTTTGATCGTTAATGGTAAATTATGTTGATTTGAGAAATTCAACTATATGTTAATTTTCGTGGTCCACCACGCACAAAACCTTCTATAATTTGATGTGTTTGGTTCATCTGTATACCACACTATATAATCATGAACATTTATACAATAGATATGAATATTAAGATAGTTGTAGTTTACTACAACAGAGGGAAATCTAATATGTTTAGGGTCCGTGTTGATGTCATATTCTTTGCTTTGAAGGATCAACTGGACTAAATTAATGATCAACTCAACCACAGAGGCATGATTCCTCGGGATCTGAGATGTATATAAGGCTTCATTCTTCACTTTTTTCAGAGAGCTTCAAGAGAGAGAAACTTGGGAAACCAAAGGAGGGAACTTCGTGGTTGAGTGCCTTTGGTGAGAGATTCTCTTTCGTTGGGAAACATTTGTAAACACCTTGGATAGTGAGATCTCATTAAAGGAATTGTCAAAAAGCTTCCTTTAGTGCTTTCTCTTATGATTAGGGCTGACAATGAACCGAGTCAACTCGAACATAGTTCGAAACTCGGCTCGACAATTAACTCATTGAACTTGGTTCATGAACCAAATGAGTCAAACTTGAGCTGAAAATTAAGTTCGTTAATTAAATGAGCTGAACTTGAACTATAAATAATTCGACTCGTTTGATTCATGAGTTGGCTCGATTATATTCATGAGTTCGAAAATAGAATGAGCTATACTTCACTTTGACGATTGATGAAGAATTTCTACTCACATATAAAATACTTTTTTGTACAACCCCTATATTTAGTATTTATTTTTAAAAACCACATTCCTACAAAATCATTAAAAAAGGATAGAGCAAAAGTAAAAAGAAAAGAAGATAGTATAGTCTTTGTACTATCAGGTTTGTAAATATGTACCTATAATAACTAGCTACTAATGTCCCACATCGGCAATTTAGCAAGTAAGGAGAGCAAAATTGGTTATAAATATATTGTGAAGCGCCTGAGCTGAACGCAGCAAAAAGGGAATGTTATTCACTAGCATGGGTGTGTTGTCTGATGTGTGTATCACTTAACATCCCTTGGCAAAATTGCAGTTATTTTTTAGACTGCAAGTTTTGTTTGGACCGTAGCAATTGAGTTAGTGTCTTCAACTGAATCGTTAACTTTAAATGAGCTGAACTTGAGTTGAAAAAATAATTAGTTGAACCAATTCTTATCGAGTTCAGATAGATTTGGTTTGATTCGACTCATTTTCAGCCCTACTTATGATTCATTTTGAGTGTGGATGACTTGAAAAATGGGTAAAAATTAGGGTTTGTTTTTTGTGAGTTTTTAAGCTAATTTCTTGTAACTTCTTTATTTCACCTTTATCATAGTTGATCAGAGAGCTGCTCCCTCCTCTTAAGTAGGCCATTTTGGATTGATATGGGTAAACAAATATTTGTGTTGTTTTCTTTCTTTTCTTTCTTATTGATGTTGCTTTGATTATATTTGTGGTGTTGCATCGCACTTAAATCTAGGTTTGTTTTGTTGTTGTTGCTTGAGGCTACTTTCTCATTGACTACTACTTTCTTTAGTCCACACATATAAGTTTCATTGGTGTGATTATCCGTCCGAGTTCACAACAATCGTTTTGATAATTGTATATCTATTATTGATATTTTTACTCTTCCAAAATTTCAAGTTCTAAAAATTAGAATGGCTTAAATAATTTTCAGTCCTTATATAACCAACTGATATTGATGATATTATTTTTCTTAACATAGTTATACAAAATTTTCAAAGTTGAAGCAAAAGCTAATAAAAACGATCATTTGTGTAAATAGAGATGATTTGGAATACTAAAATGTGCGATTTTTTCAAATTTGGAGGAAAACATTCAAAATTTTGTAGGACGAAAAAGTTTACACCCCTGGTCTAGTGTCTTGGATCTGCAACTGCCTATATTCCATTTAGATTTTTGGCGGCTGGTCCAACAAAAAATGGTGAAAAAATATTTGAAAGTATTATTTCCTCTTTTTTTTTTTAATCATGGAACCTCATTACCATATTCTGTCCCATTATGAGAAAGAAAACTCATATTCAGTACATTGAACTTGAAATTGAGAAATTATAGCTCATTCTTATAAAAAGAAACATAAGAGATATAAATTAAAATGAAGTTTATATAACATTTGCTTATTAAAAAAACATATTTATACAAATAACAAGGAAGAAAAAAACGGAAGCAGTACTGCAAAACAAATTATATATCTGTAACTTTTCTAAAAATAAATAAATTATCTGTAAGTTGTAATATAACCCTTTAAAAGATATTTGTATATTAGATGAATATCACATATCAAAATATGACAAGTCTATAATTACAATTTACTATTTCCTTATTTTTATACAAATTGTCTATATATAAAAAACTAATTGATCCTTTGTGTTACCCAAATAGTCTTCAATAATGAATGAACGTTAACCCTTTCATCAAGGTGCATGTGTCTCACCTTGAAAGAGGGCTTCATTGATTGTTTGCAACACCAAATGGAACAAAAAGACGGGATAACCTCGACGCTGATGAGTGTTTCCGGCAACATTCATTTCCTTCAGAGGGAGCTATGAAGCACGGACTCCGACACGAACACCTAACACAACACTGACATGGACACATCGACACAACTAATGTAAAAAATATAGGACACCGACACCGCAAAATATATGTTAATTTATTTAAAGATGGTCTAAAATGAAAATTAAAATACATATATAAACATCTAACTTGAGCAATTTATTTAATTAGAAAAAGTTCAACGAGGTATCATAGTATTTGACCTTTATTTATTCATCTAATATCAAAAAAGCTAAAAATGATATAATCAATTGTAATGTCTATAACCCCCAATTGATCAACATTTCTAAAAATCTATGTAACTCTTATATAGGTGTCGGACACCAATCGTAAGAGTGTCGAAGTAAAGAAAAAAACAATTATTTAAGACGCCGGTTCGATATGTGTCATACAAGTGTCAGACACTGACGCGTGTCGGACATCGCGACATGCCTAATCCTAGAGGTGTCCGTGCTTCATAGGAGGGCAGAATTGACCACCAGTTCCAGGGATAAAGGTGCAGCCAGAAGGCCCTGAAGGAGGAACAGGACCCTTGGCAAGAGATTGTAAGCTCAGTTGAAATTTGTTTTTGGTATTCAATACCCTACTAGCTATGTTTGGTTCAACATGAGATATAGTAAGAAGCAAAAGCAAGGCCAAAATAACTTTGAGAACCTTCATGGTGTTGTGTGTCTTTGAAAATGAATTGGAGATTTAATAAACAAGACAAATATTGCACTACTATAATATTTAAGCATCTCATGGGGGGATATCATGCTATTTATATTAATTGGCATACCTAACATTCTTGAGTAAGAAAATAAATTGTGTGACTCATGGGTTATTTGATTTAACGATTTAATCTTGACTAGTGATCATTTATTAATTAATTAACTGTTATATTATATTACTACATTTGAAAGAAGAAAAACAAAAACATCAAATTTGTTTTGAATTGGTCACATGATATATGATTCCTGCTATGGAGAGTTTTTGACTTGAATGCATGGTTTTTTAATTTTCTTTCTCGCACTTCCTTCTAACCACGTAGCCTAATTGAATATAACTTTTGAAAAGGATATAGATCAATTATAGTTATAAATAAATATTGATTAAAATCAAAGGACAAAGTTTACTACTTTGCTCTTCTTTGATTGAGTCTATGTTTTGTCCGGAAAAGGAAGTAGATGGTCGAATTTGCCAAATTTCTTGGCACTGCCTTAAGCGTATATAATTATTTAGCTTAGGGGGATAATGATGTACATATCAATTTGTAAACAAAAGTAAAATATACGTTTTGTAAAAAGAAAAGTAGCATATACGTTAAATAGAGGCAAATGCTAACTTGTGCTCTTAATGAAATATGTTAAAGAACTTATTTGAGAAATATATGTCATAAGAGATGCGTATTCAACTTTTCAAAAGTCGATATATTATGTTTTCCAATGCAAAATTGTTTTTTTTTGGGTTGGTTCCTAAACATGTGCCCTTAGGGCACACGTTAACAATACCCTTAAATAAAATTTAATTTTTCATTTTACACAAACACTTAATCAAAAGAACAGACACGACCTTTTCTTTGGTTTTAGGGTTAGGCAATTATGTTGCCAAAACCAAAAGGTGTATTACATTTTCATCTTCAGTGACTTGTGTTCGTCGCATTCTCTATTGTCTATTGTCCATGTGTTGTTGGTGTGTTCATGGCTTCATCGTTCCTCTTTCATGTTTTTGAAAGTGATGACAATGGAGAAGACCAATTCTAGTTAGTGCCTTATTCTAAGGGTGTCATCCCATTACACAACCCTCGTTATTTGATTGTTTCGTAGCAATTGTGAGATGAGTTAGATGTCCCATATTGCTTGGAAAAGTGAAGGTTTGCGATATATAAGTAAGATGTCATATAAAATCAATGTCTTGAGGTTTTAGGTTAAGATGTGGTATCCAACTCACTTGGTGGTTGCTTTTAGTTTAATTCAGATGATCCACCCAGCTCCCCTTGTGGTCCAACCGTGGTATCAGAATTGATGGATCAGCGAAGGATTCAACTAAATCCTTCTATGGTGGGTGTCAACAACATTACGAGTAACTATATGTAGATGAAAATGTTTCCGCTTGAGAGGGAACGTAACCAAATGAATGGATGGGACGACTCACTTGAGGGCAAGATTAATGTGGCAAGTGTGAGGTGAGTTAGAAATCTCATATTACTTAAAAAAGTGGAGATTGGAAAATATATACATGAGAGGAGGACCCAAAACCCAACAGATCATCTCCCACCTCATCCACCTCTTCTAAATTTCGTCCCTATGGTTGCAACCTCAATTGCTTAACGAACCTGTAAACACCCCCTGAAAAGTTACCATGACAATTTTTGTGTTTTGATCACTCCATCAATGTCGGTTTGAGATATAATGTTTGTGTCGATGTTTGTATGAGTTTCTTGTTATGTTTCTTTGCTTGTGTTTTGTGGATATTATGCTAAAATGTCTAGAAAAATACTCGTTTTGTCGGTACCGTATTTTGAACAAGGTCCTTTTTTGGTTTTCTTGTGTTTTATTGTTTGTTAATTTTAGTATGTTTCAAGTTGGTAGTACTCCCTGTGTTTGTTGAAACTCCCAAAAAAAAATTCATTTTGTTGGTGCCATATTTTTTCATAAGGGACTTATGGATGCTATCACCAAATATATTCAACATAATCTCGGTCTTACAAATTATTGGCAACATGTAGTTAAATTGGTCATGTCTGAGACTACCTATCGTTGATATGAGAAAGCACTAGCAAATATCTTTTTCCATAGATGGATGAAATTAATTAAGATTGTGGATGTGTATTATTCTTAATCATTTCTCATATGTGGAAGAGATTGGTTACACATTAATCATAAATTTTAATTCCCCTCCTTACTCTTAAACAAAGTCTTAAAGATTTGTGTGTATTTCAACTTAATTAATAATTATTATATACTCCCTCAGTATTTTATTATAAATCGCTTTAGAAAAAATATTTATGTCTTATTTTTATTTTTTTTGAAAGAATATTTATGTCTTATTATAAAGCACTTTACAATACAAATGTTCTTTTAATTATTTTTTATCTATCATACCATTTATTATTTATTATTCACTTTTCTTTCTATTTTTTAAATTTCTTTTTATCGTATCATTAATAAATGATAATTTTATAAATGACACATAGTTTCTCTTTTCAATACAAAATAACTATATATTTTTAATATGCGTGAAAATATCAAAATAACTTATATTTTAATAAAATATGTCTAAATTCACATCTTAGAAATGAAATATAGATATTAGATATGCAAAATCCCTCAACAAAAAAAATTAGATATGCAAAAATAAAGAATTTCACCAACTTGGTGGAGACATTCCCGATTATTCTACATGCGCATGGCCTTTGTCACGCAAACTAAAGCTCACACGCAAGCACATTCGTTTATATACTTAATTTGTCCAAGTAATTAACTAACCTTTTCATGGCTGTATTATCATATAGTTCGTCAAATCGTGCATTTGGTAGGGATACCCCGTTAACTCTGCTACTTCATCCCTTTTAAAATACATTTCGCAATTTTATAATGTGTATTATTCACATAATTTACTTTGACCATATTGTTTAATTAATATATAAATACAAATGTTAGCATGTAAAATGTTGTTTGATTTATATCGATGAATATTTTCAAAATAATAAATTTTTATAACTTTTTATTATTTATAATTAAAGAGATTAATGATTAAAGTTGTGTATTGACATGTGTCTAGTGGTTAACTGTGACATGTATTTTGAAACTGAGAGAGTATTATATACGCTCTATTGTGGTTATTTATAAGGGAAAATTACACCGACTTCCCTTGAGTTTTATTGAAATGGCACAGACACCCCCTCTAGTTTTAAAACTTATAATAACCTCCCTTAAGTTTTGATCAATTAGACAAACACCTCCCTTTACTTAACACCGTTAACTTTTCATTATCTTTTTATTTTAACATTAAGCCCTGTATCCCATTTTCTCTCGTGAAATTGAGATCTTGGTAAAAGACATTATAGAATAATCAAAACATCAAATTCGTAAGAGACATTCATAGAACAATTGGAACATCAAATATAATGTTTAAAATAAAACTAACATAATAACAAAAAAAGTTCCTAATTATTGTCATCAATCTTTCAACTCCCACATGATTCAAAATTTAAAGGTCCATTTACGACAATGACAAAATCAAATAAGGAAGAAGTTTACTAACCTAATTGAACAAAATCTTCAAGAATCGAACATAAATAGGCTGTTCATCTAAAACTCAAGTGCATGTTGAAGGTAAAGACCATAAGAAGGAATAGGCAAAATCATCTGCAAAAGTCTAAAGAAACAACAAAGAAGAAGATTTGTCTTTTCCCAATTCAAGAAACCCATTAAAAATTTACAGAAAATTACGTAAAAAAACTAAAATTAACGGAAAACTAACGGTGTTAATAGTGAAGGGAGGTGTTTGTCTATTTAATAAAAACTTAAGGAAGGTTAGTGTAAGTTTTAAAACTAGAGGGGATGTCAGTGTCATTTTAAGAAACCTCAAGAGAAATTAATGTAATTTTCCCTTATTTTAAAAACCACATATAGTCGAAATGAGTGAACACTAACAACAATTTTTTCTAGCAACAATTTTTTTTCCAAAAATGGATGCAATTAAAGACTTGGATTTTTTATTACTCTTAACCATTGACCATAAGTGGAAGGATTTAGTTTGGTTGCTAGAATCAAGAGTTTGGTTTGCTAGTTCACCTTTGGCTCTTAAAATTTTTACATGTATGACTTTAACTTTAAGAATGTTGACGCGGCATTTCCTAACTCATAGCCAATTTGATTGTATGCTTGTTATTTTAGCCTTTTAATGAAGCTTATTTTATCGTAAAAAAAAACAAACAAAAAATTAGAGAAGAAAAAAAACTATAAAAATGTATAATAACACTTACAAATATACACTTAAAATGACATTTTATATTTTTGTTTATAATCTTTTTGGTTGATTATTGGTCAAGAAATTAGTAAATAAATAGGTAGAGTATTTTGTTTGTTGAATATCTTTGGTCCGCGTGAAACTCGCTTGCTTGAGAATACAGAGTCAGAGAAAAAGCACGGCACACGAAAACAACAGAGAGACTAAAGAAGAAGAGCAAGGTGAGAACCACTGATCGATCTAATCTAAAGATGTCGACGATTGTAGCAGA
>Ga0315914_1000584_pt1 | contig 47732 bp, 16 predicted proteins | sample MpolenodulesMG_FD_203920 | JGI IMG/M metagenome (GOLD analysis project Ga0315914, IMG submission 203920) | Medicago polymorpha root nodule microbial communities from Los Angeles, California, United States - elongated nodules | ecosystem: Host-associated > Plants > Roots > Nodule | place: USA...
CCTAATACGAGCTAACTGCCGCCACCAATCAGAACCAATACTCCCCCCCTCCCTCAACCGACCACCCTCAACACCATACCTAGCGGCCAACACTCTATACCACAACCCGCTCCTATCGTCACCATCCTCCAACACCACCTCCCCAACAAAGCAATGTTAAACTCTCTAATTCTCCTGACCCCCAAACCACCAATCTCCTTCGCCTTACAAACAGTGTTCCAGTCAATCCTAGAAATTTTCCTATGGCCCTCAGCACCTACATTTTAGATACATTCAATAAATTGATGTATGTGGTCTATAATATAAATCACATACATCATTTATTGAATGAATATAAAAAAGTACATTTATGCTTATAATGGTAACCAGGTGGTGTGTGTGTACACATACACACACATAAGCAATAAAATTTTAGGGTAAATATAACTCCGAGTCTCCACCCCTCAAAAAAAGAATAACTTTGATTCTCCAAAAATTGATAAACTTCAATCACTCGTTTCAGTTATAATGCATTAACATCTCCAATTTTTGAAATTTGTATGTTTTATTAACAAAATCATATTTTATCCATGAAAGATTCATGTGAACGAGATATTTTAAAATTAACTAATGTTATATATTTGGAAAATTCAAATTTTTTTTTTTGAACAGTATTTTGTTACCTATAATAATAAATTTTGTTACATAGGGAGCTAATTCAAGTTTTTTTATTTTGTTACATATTAACGAGGGAGTAATTCCTATTTATAGGGATACATAGACTCAATCATATATCAAAAACAAATCATAATAAGAATAAGTAATATAAAATATAGTCCTAAGAGATACTCTAACATTATAAACTGATACTAGGAAATAACTTAGGAAACCCTAATATAATATAAAAAGTATTATAAGATGTTTGTTTTTTAATATTGTAAGACTTCCCCTGATGCTAAAGCTTACATAGATTGCTTGAGGGGAAGTCTTAGAATATTAAAAAAGAGAAGACCAAACCAAAATTACTAGTATCAGATGTTGTCATTCTGTTTAAACAACCAATTTATGCATAGAACTAGTCACAAAGTTTTCTAAACTAGTGTCGGCGACTTAACCTTGACAATGGTCGAGCGACAGGACTACAAATATAACACAAAAAATACCCCACTTTCGGCTTCGTTCTCCTCTTCTCAGCATGATCCGTTGACACGGTCTTTTCATGCGCAACTCCACTAGACATCGTGTTTTCTCCCTCATTCCTCGAAGCAGTTGCTGGCGTTGAGAGTACGGATTGTGGATTTTGTCGCGTTATTGGCCATTCCCACTATGCTTTGACCCGGCCCTAAGCCTCCTGAGTTAGTGGCCTTGAGAAAAAATCAGCTCCCTCGCTCGGCTGCTCTAGCATCACCTATCCTTCACTCAGTTGGGGGACTCCCTCACCACCTAATAATTTAATCGCCTATTTTCCTAGTTTGGCTAACAATATAATTATTTTTAGTTGTAAACAAATGCCCCCTTGTATCATTAGTTGACGCTTGAGAAATGAGATTATGTGACGCATGTGGCTGCACGTGAACAGTGTCATCCTTGCGTCGTAAAGTAGGAGATTTAGCGATTATAACCTTATTATGCTCACGATAGGTGAGATGTTATTTCTTCTTGCAGACTCCACTTAATTCAACGGTAACCTCTATCTTTTCAACCAATTAAGCGAGTTATCTTCCTAATTATAAGGTTACTGCTCTTTAAATGTTCCAACTAAGTTCCTGCCTCCATTCAACTTTCGCTTCTTGCCATAGAAATCATGATCTTATCTTACCCGCATCTTTCTTCTATGGCATCTTCCTCCTCTATTCACACTTCCTCAAAGAACATTCTCTCTGGTGCTCTACATCCAATTTACGACAACATTACTCTCCGCCATGCACTGGTAATGTGATCACGAGGCCCTTCTTTTGGGAATCTTTCCTCCCCCTTTCTTGCAAATGGTTTAGCATCAAGAATGCCCCAAAAGATTTAAAATTTCAACCTTACCCGAATCAAGACTACATCGCTTGGTTAATCCAACAGTTGAGATATGTCCGGTAGACATTGCAGCAGAGAAATATACCATTAAAATTATTCTTTTCTCAAAATTTTGTGCAGACAGGTGCCCACACAAGGCTCTTCTACCTGCATCCGTCCCTGGTTGCCTTGCGTGGTGGTATGCCAAGACTGAGGCTGAGATGTTTTGTGTAGTGAAATAAGTTGAATACCTACGAATTCCCTGAACTTCTCTAACTAAAGAGGTTTAGGTGAGGTTACAAAATAGTGTGGAAGTTGAATGATGGGATCATGGTCGGTGATGTGATGAATTGATCTCATATGTGGGCCTAGTTGATCTCATTTGTTGGCCGAGTTCCTCTCTTCAAGTGGGACGAGGTCATCTCAAACGGTAGGCTGAGCTAATCTCATAAAGTGGGCCCAACTCCTGGTAAAATACGATGGTCCACTTGGTAAGTAGATGTTTCTCTTCCCTTAGAAGCTTGCCAAGACATGTGTTCAAAGGAGGAAGATGATTCTGCTTCAGCAACGTTCCTCTGACAACATCAAACTTTGGACAAAGTTTCATGAGAAATTAATCCCACTTACCAATGTTATATATCACTTGAGGGAGGTTTTGGGAGCATCATCATATAAGATGGCTGAGTGCTATGTCCATAGATTCAAGACACCGGATTAATACTCCTAAATAGATAGATTATGTTGTTTCCAATTGGATATCTCGAGCTCCAACTGAAAACTCTTGGCAGTATTACCCTGGTTGTATATTCGCTTGAAATATTCCCAAATATCTGGAGCTGTTTTAATAGAATGCAAGTTATGGATCATCTCCATGATATAATTTTGGCATCTTTCACCTCCCAAGCCTAAGGCAAATTATTCTACCGGTGTTGTGGAGGTCTTGTCAACATGACCCTAGATGTACATCTTCAATTGAAATTCCCGGCTAGCATAGTTTTGCCGGTGAAGAGAACACCAAAATTTTCCTTCCTTGAATTCGTCTATGTGTGTGTATTCAAGCCCTGTATATTTTTTTTCCTCCACGCAGTATGTGCATAAATGTCTTAGTTTTTTTATTTCTTTTATGATTACTTTAATTTATCTTAACTTTTTTTTGGTACAAATTATTTTTTTTCTTACTTCTAAAGTAATTGAAAATAATAAAAATTTGATATGTGTTTTTTAATGTTGATGAGTTCTTACAATAACCTTAAGGATCCATGAGGACAGGGATGGGAGAGAATACTCTCTAAGGTGGGGAATGTAGATGGGGAGCATCTTAGATGATGGAGAATTGGGAGCTGGGAGTACTCCCTGCTCTCACTCCGCCCCGTTGACATTTTTAAAACTATTATTGTCAGTTGAGGTAGACCTTACAACATATTTTTGTATTTCTCCATTGTATTTCCACTATAATAAATAATGGCATGAGCATTTGCAACCATTTACAGCTATTAATTACAAATATTATACTGCCTGATTTAGGAAAGCTAAATAAATTTTTTTTGTTGACAAAAGACAAGCTAAATATATAAAACTAAGGAGTTTCCGTTTTTCCTATTTAATAATAAGTTGTGAAATACTTGCAGATAATGATATTGAATATTGTAGCAAATTCCTTGGGGTCTTCAGGAACAAGATATGCTAAGAGTCTTCTACGGATAGTGATCTGTGCACAGTTTATTCCGAGATTATTCAAATTTTTGCCTCGGCTATTTGGAACTTCTCCAATCCAAATCGTATTTGTGTCAGCCTGGGCAAATTTAATTATAGGTTTTCTCATTGTCCATGTTGTTGGTTCATTCTGGTACTTCTTTGGTCTACAGGTGCGTAAAAATGACATTTGAAGCTTCATTTTCGGAAAATACAAAATGTCTCACTCAATAAAATTTCATACTTTGGTTTGAATTCTCACCTTGAATGGAAAAAGAACTCTGCATCTGTACAGAATGAAAGGAAAAAGCAAAAGAAATATTAATTGATTCACTTCTGATTTATAATGTTCCATAGAATGTTTTTTTTTTTGAATTGACTTATTTGACCTTATCTATTGACATAAACACTTGTGAGACTGTTTGGAAGAGCTTATGGAAATATAATATATTACATGTACATAACATGTTTTCAGTTTATTTCCATAAGCTCTCCAGTATAGCATATAAAACAGTTTAGCTTTATTTTAGAAATAACTTATATACATAAGCACTAAATTAATCAGTTGCCCAAATGTTGCAAGAATTATAGTCAAAATTAAAAATGAATTGATCCGAGTAATTATGTTTCTATGGATGCTTTAATTAAAGATGAACATTTCATCTAATAATTTAATTCAGTAAATGAATGTTAGGTAGCTTTCAATTTACCAATTTCCTTCCTCTTATCCCTTGCCCTTCTTCCAGAGGGTTAACCACTGTTTGCGAGATGCCTGCCGTCATTCTAATCTACATGGATGCATGGCCTTGATTGATTGTGATTCTAATGTGGGGAATATATCAGCCGCATTATGGAGTGAAAATAAGAGTGCTGTTGGTTGTTTAAATGCCACATCTGGTGCTTTTTCTTATGGAATCTATGCTGATGCTGTACCACTTACTATAGAAACTGACGTGATCATTAAATATGTGTATGCATTCTTTTGGGGATTCCAGGTATGCATTGTTCTTTTAGTTTCTTCCTTCAGTTGTAACTTATATATACATTTTGCCCTATAATGTGCTTCCATTGATGATAAACAACTTAATAACATATCTTCTTTATGAAACAACATAATGAAAGGGAGCTATGAAGCTAAACAATGTAATTTGATACGAAACTTGTGTAAAAGTTAATGTGGATGTCTCATAACCAATTATGGTTGATGATAGGGAAAAAAAATTAAAAATAAAGGTTGTGTTATTTTGACACGAAGAAACAACAAAATTTGAAAACAAGTTGGATGAATAGTGCGGTTTAAATACATGGTTAATTATGTTAAGTAGAAGTTTTTTTTGTTAAGTAGATGGTTAATGACTATAATAAGGGTCACAGTTCATTAGTATTGATATAAAGCAATTAACCATAATTTTGAATGTCATTAACCACGATTATCAGGTGTATATTTGAACATAAGTTTTGGTTAATAGATATTGTGTATATACTTGAAATTTGTTACTCCCTCCGGACTTATATATAAGCAAAAAGTCAAATGTATTTGGTCCAAATTTGAATCAATACATTTTACTTTTTACTTATATATAAAGCCTAATGGAGTATATACTTTAACATAATTTGGCTAGTTATAATGGATATCATGTATATTTAATCATCTGAAAATCATAGTTATTTAAGTTTTGTGGATAATTAATGAGTTGTGACACCTTATTATGTTCATTAATCATCTACTAAACGTAACTAACCACAAACATGGACTGCAATAACAATGCAAACTATTGTCAATTTTTGTTGTCAAATTTGTGTCAAAATATATTGCAAAATGTTTGGAATTGTGACGGTTATATCATTTCAAGGGGTAATTGAGCCAACACAAGGCATATGTTTGGAATTGTGGTGGATATCCTACCCATCGCACGTTCACTTGAAGCAAGAAATTGTATCTTCTCAATATTCACGTATAAGAGACAGGGATGTGAAAATTTACTAGCCAATGCTAAGGCAAATGAACTTAAATTTATTTTTGGTATCATGGTGGGTTAGCAGAAATCACGGTGAGTCGCTCATTTTGCAAAAATTACACCTTGTAGCTATTGCAAAATCATTGTGGCTCATTGTGATTTTGAAAAATCCACCATGTTATCTAAGAAGCACTTAAAAGCACATGAATAGTTTGATATTACTTACCAATACACCTCTCTGAGCTTTAATATAGCAAGTCATCACTTTGGCTGGTAATCAAGCTCCAAGCTATTTTGTGTGGGAAGTCCTCTTCACAATGGCCATCATGGCATTGGGACTCTTGCTTCTAGTGATTCTCCTTGGAAACATGCAGAGCTTTATTCAGTCTCATGGCAAGAGGTAGAATGTTTCTCTTATTTTCTGCGCATGTTATCTGTTGGTAAAAATGGTTCTCATTTGTCATGTGATTTCAACTCTTTAGTGACAAAAAATAATTTTAAATAGAATCACTTTTGGCTCTATCTACCATGAAGCCAACAAATCATCTGTTTCCTTATAAATTTACTTTTGTTTTAAAGTTTCTTTCATTTGAAAATGTAAAAGAATGTAGAAGGATGATTGTATAGCCATCATATAGGTGTATTTGTATCAAACTATATGGTGTAATTCATGACATGAATAAGCCTCCTAAGTTCGATCTGACCTACATTCTTTTAATATGAATCACATATTAATGATAATATGTGATTCATATTATCATTATTTTGGAATGAGATACTTATGTAAGACTAGGAAAAAGTCTTCTCTAAATATTGTCTCATATTATCTTTGTAGCCTATTTTCTTTTTCCTTGTTGGCCAGTTTGAATTTATCTAAAACTACAAATTTTGACTAATAAAGGAACATCGTTCGTAAAATTTTGACGTGTTCCATCCTGCTTACAGGAGCCTAGAAATGATACGTAGAGGTCGTGATGTTCAGCAATGGATGAACCATCATTGCTTACCAGAAGATCTCAGAGTGTATGAAATGTTTTAACTCTTTTAACGAGTCCCATCGACATTGTCAAAATGCATCTATCAAAAAATGGATTATGCATAAAGTACGAATGATGGATAATATCTTGTCTGTCATCAGGAGAGTACTAAAGGCTGAACGGTATAGTCGGGATAATGCTCCTGAAAGAATGGTTCTCGAGAATTGGCCAGAAGATCTGCAGATAGACATACGACGTCATATCTTCAAATTTCTTAGAAAAGTATGCATTTGAACATTAAAAGAAGTGCATGGTTGCTCTTTAAATGAATTTTAATTATGATTCTCTTTTCCCTATGTGTCTACATGTAACCTTTTAGAATCCAGTAGAAGTTGAATGAGAAAATAATTTTGAAGACAAAACTTATGCATATTCATTTTGAAACTAAAACAATGACACATCAAAAGCCATTTATATTAAACAAGTCCAAATGCTCTTTGTAATGATGATCTAAGATTTCTATAGGTTCGAATTTTTTCCCTGCTGGATGAGGATGAGCCTATCTTTGATGTCATTCGTGAGCGACTAATACATAAGATGTACATGAAAGGAAGTATAATTTTGAGTCAGGGTGGTCGTGTACAGAAGATACTGTTTATTGTGCGTGGAAAATTGGAGAGCATCGGAAAAGATGGAATTCCGGTTCCATTAGTCGAAGGGGATGTTTGTGGTGAAGAGCTTCTAATATGGCTTTTGGAGAAGTCTTCTGTAAGAAAAGGTACGCCTCTACATGATATAACGATAACATGCCTCAAAAGAAATAGCAATAATCATCTGGTATGACCTTGATAAAAAATGAGAAACATGTTTCATCCATATAGTTTATTAGAAAATATAGAAATTAGTTAGACTTTAGTCAGTTAGTAAGGATTTTAGTTTGTTAATCTTTTCCAAAGCTCTATATAAAGAGCAAATTGTAAACATTTTCATTTCTAAAGCTCTCCATCAAAGCTCTCAAGCATATATCTGCCAAAAAAAAGAGCTCTCAAGCTTATTTTTCCTTAGATAAATCTTCATCTCTGTCATCTGGTGATTTGTAACGCGGTTTCTCTTGTAGAAGGTAAAAAAGTAAAGATTCAAGGACAAGACTTAATTAGTGACAGAACAGTAAAATGCTTAACCAATATGGAGGCATTTTCACTCGACGCTAAAGATATTGAAGAAGTCACAACTCGTTTTTCAGTACTCTTGCGGAACCCTCGCGTTCAACAAGTCATAAGGTCATTCTTTCTTTCTATTACCATGTTGTGTTTCTGTCGATAGAAAAAATGTTTGTTTCATTTTTTTCTATAAGTCTCTACATTGCATATATATCTCCATGTTTCATTTCCAATAAAAACTATTCATAGCTATCTGCCTTACAATTTGGAATAGGCCTAACTTAACCCATACAAAATTTGTTTGTAAGGTTAGGACCACCCATCACTTATAAACAGAATTTTCAAATCTTATCTCTTTTCTACGCGGGACTTACAATATGGCCCTCATTATTGTGTTTGGTGCATGAATATAAATGATGGGTCACCTAGATCAGTAGGCTCTTACACCATCTTAGAATCTGGTTTGCGCCTAACTCAACCCTTCTAAAATTGGGTTGAGAGGTGAAGAGTGAGGACCACACACACACATACACACTTGTGTTCTTTACATGCCTGATATCTATCATCAAAACCATGTCTCTGAAATCAAGATTTGGTTGTTGTGTTATGTTAGGTATGAATCACCTTATTGGAGATCCCTTGCAGCAAAGACAATTCAGGTTGCATGGCGAAACAGGAAGAAGCTTCTAAGTCAAGCTAATACCACACAAAATGATTATCAACCATTGAGGTCATTCACTCCTTCCATTTCCTTGTTGTCTTTCTGTCGATTTCAGCAGGTCTTCACCCTTTTATGATTAACTGCATTTTTCCTTAAAAAAAAATGATTAACTGCATTTTCTTTAACTTTGATACATTGTTTCATTTTTTTCTATAACTTTCATACATTGCATTCCATGCTTCATTTCCAATTAAAACCATTCATAATTATTTGCCATAAATTTGGATCAAGTCTCAACCCTTGCAAAACTGTCTTGTAAGGTTAGTACCATCCATCACTTATAAACACATTTTTTCACAACTTATCTATTTTCTATGCGGGACTTGGCTTTTTCCCAATACATGCAACACTATTAAAAAATTGTAAATACAAGGACATAGAGGGCCTTCACACATACATACACATATTACAAAGGTGTGTGACTTTTATGCATAATATACATTATCAAAACCATGGCTCTGACATATTGATTTGATGATCGCGTTATGTTAGGTATGAATCGCCTTATGGGAAATCACATAGAGCAAACAGAATGCAGGTTGCATGGACAAACAGGAAGAAGCGTCTAAGACGAGCTAATTCCACACAATGATTATCAACCATTGAACTCATAGATTGTACTCAAATGTTTGCTACACTATTCTTTGCAATGATTTTTTTTTTGTTGAATAAAGCAATGAACTTTATTGTTTGTAATCTCTAGTCCTCAGAATATTGAATAGTGGTATATTTATAAGAGTTATGAAGTACACTGCTAGATATTCTGCAACATCCCGCTATCTCTCGTTTAATTGCAGAATCAATTGTATGTGTCAGAGGACAAAGTTTATGAAAGTCAATTATGATGGAGAATAATTATCATGAAGTGTAGTCGTACACACAGGTTCAATTATCTGTATTAGCTTAAGTGCATTTTAAGACAAAGGGCAAAATGGATTTTCCATTAATGGGGTGTATAAGAAAGATTTTATGAAGATTTTCTTCTTAACTCTTTTCTCCTTCTCACTCTAAAATCCAGCATGTCTCTCTCCTCTCTCCCTCTACACCATCGCCCTCCCTTTATTCTTCACCCAAATCATCAAGTTCCTCACTTCTTAAGGGAAATCATCATTCAACCTCCCTAATCTTTATGTTAAGCTTGATTGTGGATCTTTCCAACTTTTTTCCCTAACCTAATCTCACCACCCATCTCATGATTATGGAGTTTCAAGCCATATCCAAGTCTCAAGGAAAGAAAGGGGCTAAAGCTAGGGTTTGGTAAGAAGCTTGATGCAAGGATTTATGGTGAGTTCCTTAGCTAGTTCCCACCCTTGGGATTATGAGTTTTGATATGTGAGATAACATGATTTCTAGGTTTTATGAAATTGTGTTTAGTTTCCCCTTTTGTGCCAAGCTTTCTAATCATGTTAATACTTGCCTTGAATCATGAATTTCAGTGTTTTTATGACTTATAGAGTTGAAATATGCCTTAGGTCATTTGGATTTGAGGATTTTGATCAAAAATATCAATTTTACATGTTCTTGGACTGTCACGACTCGCCGAGGCGAGTTGGGACCAGAGAGCACTGGCACAACTCGCCACGAGCTCACCACGGCGAGCTAGAACTTGCCACGACGAGTAACATCTGGCCATGGCGAGTTTGACAGCACAACATGTGTTATCAACTCATCCTGTGGTTCAACAGTGGTCGTCCGAGATCCAATTCATGTAGTATTTTCTAAAATATGAACCCCTTAATACCAAGGACCTAATTCCCATTTATCTAAGCTTTCTTAAAATAAAAGTAATGAAAAAGTATTAACCTTATTAGGCAAAGTATGACACATGAGAGTATGATAACACATATGTTATGTTCGGGTAGTATTCTAACCCTTAAGCAATAAGGAAAAACATATAGAATCTCAACTTAGATAGTTGAGAATAGTCATGACATTAGGTTATCCTAGGCATGTTAAGTATGAACGAATAGAATAAGTATGTAATGGTTTATCATTATATGGGTAGGCTACGGACTCGTGATAACTAACCAATGAGTTTAGGATGCTTCTTATGCAAGTATAAGTTTATGTAAAATATGAACATGTTGTGTCTTTTGCATCCACGGTAGGGGGATACAAGAGGTTCACGTTAGGAGGACGGGATACGCTCCACAAGGTAGGCCCGCACGACATTAGGAGGAGTCCGGTGTTAGCCTGGAATTTCACTGGTTATGTCATGGGAATAACTTTCGAGGTTACTCCACTAGGAATTATTCTGTAAAATGAACTTAGATAATGTTGTTTGTTACACGCTAACTCTCTAACATAATATGAATAGTTTATGAATCATAATATGATATGATTACGTTGTGTCATGAATATGTATATGCTTCGGCCTTAAGACAAGTTTATGATGGTACACTGTTGACGATATTAGTACTTTCCCCCGATCGTCCAATTTCAGGATTATGTTATGAATATGTTATGAACATTGCAAGATACTACGATAATATTACGATTAGTGGTCTTAGGTTCCCCTGACCACTAAGCCAAGCAGAACAAAATAGTAAATCCTGCAGAACATGATATGATATGATTATGTTTATACTATGAATTCAACAGGCTTATGCCTCAAGTACAAGTTTATGTAGAAAGTTCAAATAATGATTTTCGTATCATGTGATCGTTCAGGTATGTAGAGCACACACACACATATAATCAACCTTAACGGGTTGTGCATGTAGATAGGTGGCAATCATAGATTCTCCCCAAGATGGCCCGCAGCCTATGATTAGGTGGAGCTCACTAAGACATTATGTCTCATCCCAATCCTTTTATGTTTGTAGATTAGCAGGTTGCTTGCAGTAAGAGAAGTCAATTTTGCATTTGGACTGATTATCATCAAGAGCTTGATTCGTATCAGTTGTGGATTTTATTCATGGATGTTAAATATGTATTAGATATATGTATTTAGAAGTTAGTTATGTCAGATGTACGAACTTGCTTGATGTATTTATCCTTTCATATGACATTATGTTGTAAATTTTAATGTATCCAGTACTAAGTTAACACACATGCTAAATATTCTAGACACATTCAGTATGGATGTTACATTTGGTATCAGATCCTGGTCGATTCAGATCGTGCCTTGGGTCATTAGATTTTAACTAAGGTAGTGGGACCATTGGGTTCCAGATATTTATTCTATGTGTTGTTGCTAGCTGAGCCTGATCAACTCACTATGGTATATGACAGTTGGAATGAATGTCTGAGAGCTGAATAGGACCAAGGAGGAACAAAGTGTATGATGAAGAAGAATCAGGATGTCAGAACTCATGACAAGTAATGATATGGAAATACTATGTGCCAAAAGGTGGCCGGTGAACTGAGAAGTTGAAGATAGGTTCCTCCAGAACACAGAGAAATGTTAAGATTAAGATGGAGTACCTCGACATTGTTAGATACGTTATTGGACGGTACTTCGTATGTGGAAGAGTGAAAGATTCGAGAATATCTAAGGATTAATCTGAAGCCTTTAGTGAAAGCCGTTGTTGAGAAGCAGGAGTATGATGCATAGTAAAGTTATACTTCTGAATGCAGAATCAAGGTCACAAGATAAACGAGGAACTTAGAATGAGGAAGTCAATATATGTTTGACGGAATCAGTGATCTCTCACAAAACGACGGATTGTGTATGAAACAAAGGACTTGAACGCTCGGAACGGATGAGGTTCCGATGTCTGGAATGCTAAGTTAAACAACTGAGGAATAAGTAAATTTTTTGGATGTATATGAAGGTAATTTCTTATGAGATAATTAAGTAAGTAACCTAAGTCAGTCGGACTCTATCAGAGTAACCGCAACTCCCGAAACTTAAGTGTTAGATTTATGGAACAGGAAGTGAAATGTTATACAACATGAAAGTTAGGACGAATGAAGTCAAAGTTACCTCAACGGAATGTCGAGAACGAGAATATGTTAAGGGTTAATCAGGATTTTGGACCAAGATTTTTGAGGTTCTAGTATATGGAAAAACGTCGCTAATATGAATATGTAAAGCAAGGAGTTAAGTGATAAGGATTTATATGTATCCTTGGTTGATGAGTCTCTATACAAGTTGTTTTGAGCCTAGTGAGTGATTTTATCAGCTAGGAGGTATTCTAGAAGTCGAAGCTATTTATGAAATGGTTCTAACTGTGAATATCGCCATGGCAAGAATGGAATAATGCAAGTAAATTCAATCAACAAGTATGTAGAACATGTTAAAAGGAAGGCGGTACATGAGTATGATTCATCGGTCATATAAGTTAACATTCTGAAGCATCCATAAATGTAAGTTAGCCTCACTGTTTACGACATGTAGACTCCAAGGATGATTTGGAAATCAGGATAACCATGCAGTGATGAGATTGTGAAATTTCACAAGTCTCAACAAATTAGTATTTATGACTAAAGTTAGCTGATGAATCAGAGTGGCGCATCGGAGATTAATTAATAAGGAATTAATAGTGTACACAAAGCCTTGGAGTTTGGAATAGAGTTTTCATGGGATATAATAAGTAGTGACAACCAAGTAGGTAATGGGTTCCAGTGAGAAGTCTTAGGAGATGGATAAGAAATTTTCTCAAACCATCAGATTCAGAAGTAAAATAACTCAAGTAGACGTAGTAGGAATATGATGGACGTGCTCCTACCTAAGTAAGTCAAGAGAATTTGGAATCACCTCTAGTATGGTAATCGGGTTTCTCAGCTCGGTGATTTTAAAGTATGCACAAGAATATCAGTCAGCTATAAAAGAGTTATGTATGAGGCAAAAGAAATGAATGTGGTGTCCAGAAGGTTTTTCCTATAACTCGAAGTGACGTTTGAAATAACAAGTGTAGTAACAGGTATCTGAAATGGAAGGACACTACTCATAATAAGATTGATAGCATCCGAAAACGAACTATAAGTGGAATTTAGACAGTTCAAACTCAGTATGCTTGAAATATAGGAAAGAGATGTCGTCATGCAAGTTAGAATACTTTGTGACCTATGCTATGTATGTCTAAGTTATGAATATGAGATTAAGAGGATGATGGGATGATCAGTTTCCCTTTAGTGGCAGTTAGAACAATGTTGTTCACAGATGGGATTGCGTGTTCTATAAGTATAAGTTTAAAAAGAGTATTACAATGTAAGAAAGACTGAAGCTCATCATAAATATAGAATGTTTTATGACAATATGTAGAGATACTTCATGAGGTAAGCCATCAGCTGTACTACCTTTATGTATTGTGTACTTGTTAGTTAGTGCACTAATACTTAGAAAGAAGCTATTCTCAATGTACTTGTCAAGTGGTACATTTTGTATTAAGATATGATTTATGGATTGTGCTTGATAGTTAGTACTTCCATCAAATGATGAGGTAGTGCCGCATTGGGATTACCCCATAAGAGTTCAGAACAGATAATAGAAGTAATACCACCTACGTTTATGTTGAGTAATAAGGAGAAATGGAACTAATCCTTACTTTTGTTGAGATAGATTTGTTGTTAGTTAATGTCCTGAGAAAGGGAAACTACACACTAAGTATGTTATGATTGCAGTGATGAGGTCTTGATATGTGGGACATAGTCCAAAAAGAGAAGATTATGGAATTAGCCACAATAGAGTGAATCACTCAAGTTAGAATCCACTCATGAAGAGCTAAAGTTAACAGGGTCGACAATAGTGTTAATTGGATGACCGTATGGGTTATTAAGAGATCTAATAAAGATAATCAAGTGCTAGTAACCTAAGTCAGGTTTGTAAGGATGTATTGGTTTGACTAGTCTTGTTTTTCTCTATATTCGGGGTGTATATGTTATCTCACGAATTGCAACTACAGAAAGTATTGTTGAATTTGTTCAACTTAAGGAAATTGGAGTTTTTCCAATTTTGGAAATCACCCTTCATCCATCAGCTCAAGTCAGTTTGAAATTAAATGTATGTTGGAATCTAAGACAAGTTGGGAATGCTATTTAAGATAATTCACGAGGGTTAGAAATCTGTAAGATTCTGGGAAAAGATAAGAACAACACATAGTCGTCAGATAAGTTATGGAATTAAGAGGAAGAGGCCTTTAGAGTTTAGTAAAGGAGGACATGTGTTCCTGTAGTTACGCCTACAGTTGGGAATTTCGAGGAATATTCAGAATTAAGAAGTTATGTTCAAAGTATGTGGACCAATTCAGATACCCAAGTGTATCAGTTCAATAGTTTGTCAGTTCGACATGTACAGTTATGACAAAGTTGTATGATGTGTTTCATGTTTTCAGTAAAGGAAGTTTTTCCGGATCCTTTTCAATCAGTAGGATTGGATACCATAGAGCTAAAGTTAGACTTGACACCTCAACTAGAATATGATTGAATAGTAGATTGAAACGTCTGGTCCTTCAGAAGTAAGGGATTCTTATAGTAATAGTTAACCGGAAGAATTCACTTGATGGTGAAGTTTCATGGAAGCTAGAATCAGAGATCTTAAGCATTAACCGCAATTGTATTATGATAATTTCTAAATTTCGAGGATGAAATTTCTTTAAGGGGGGTAGGATGTAACATCCCGCTATCTCTCATTTAATTGCAGAATCAATTGTATGTGTCAGAGGACAAAGTTTATGAAAGTCAATTATGACGGAGAATAATGATCATGCAATGTTAGTCGTACACACAAGTTTAGTCATATGTATCAGCTTAAGTGCATTTTAAGACAAAGGGCAAAATGGACTTTCCATTAATAGGGTGTATAAGAAGGATTTTATGAAGATTTTCTTCATAACTTTTTTCTCCTCACTCTAAAATCCAGCATCTCTCACTCCTCTCTCCCTCTACTCATCACCCTCCCTTTCTTCTTTACCCAAATCATCAAGTTCCTCACTTCTTCAAGGGAAATCATCATTCAACCTCCCTAATCTTTATGTTAAGCTTGATTGTGGGTCTTTCCAACTTTTTTCCCTAACCTAATCTCACCACCCATCTCATGATTATGGAGTTTCAAGCCATATCCAAGTCTCAAGGTTTATGCATGATGGATGGTGAAAGTAGTGGACCAAACTTGAAGGTTAAGAAGCTTTTTGAGAAAAAGGAAAGAAAGGGGCTAAAGCTAGGATTTGGTAAGAAGCTTGATTCAAGGATTTATGGTGAGTTCCTTAGCTAGTTCAAACCCTTGGGGTTATGAGTTTTGATATGTGAGATAACATAATTTCTAGGTTTTACGAAATTGTGTTTAGTTTCCCCTTTTGTACCAAGCTTCCTAATCATGTTAATACTTGCCTTGAATCAAGAATTTCAGTGTTTTTATGACTTACAGAGTTGAAATATGCCTTGGGTCACTAGGATTTGAGGATTTTGATAAAAAAAATAATATTAGTTTTACATGTTCCTGGACTGTCACGACTTGCCGGGCGAGTTGGGACCACAGAGCACTAGCACAACTCCCAGGAACTCGCCATGGCGAGAAAGAACTTTCCACGGCGAGTAACATCTGGCCATGGCGAGTTTGACAGCACAACATGTGTTGTCGACTCGTCCTGTGGTTCAACAGTGGTCATCCGAGATCCAATTCTTGTAGTATTTTCTAAAATATGAGCCCCTCAATACCAATGACCTAATTTCCATTTATCTAAGCTTTCTTAAAAGAAAATTAATGAACAAGTATTTACCTTATTAGGCAAAGTATGAAACATGAGAGTATGATAACACATATGTTATGTGCGGGTAGTATTCTAACCCTTAAGCAATGGGGAAAAACTTATAGAACCGTAATTTAGATAGTTGAGAATAGTCCTTCCATTAGGTTATCCTAGGGATGTTAAGTATGAACGAATAGAATAAGTATGTAATGGTTTATCATTATACGGGCAGGCAGACCCATGGTAAGTAATCAATGAGGTTAGGATGCCTCTTATGCAAGTATAAATTTATGTAAAATATGAACATGTCGTGTCTTTTGCATCCACGCTAGGGGGATACAAGAGGTTCACGTTAGGAGGACGGGATACGCTCCACAAGGTAGGCCCGCACGACATTAGGAGGAGTCCGGTGTTAGCCTCAAATAGGAATTTCACCGGTTATGTCCTGGGAATAACTTTCGAGGTTACTCCACTAGGAATTATTCCGTAAAATGAACTTAGATAATGTTGTTTGTTACACGCTAACCCTCTAACATAATATGAATAGTTTATGAATCATAATATGATATGATTACGTTGTGTCATGAATATGTATATGCTTCCGCCTCAAGACAAGTTTATGATGGTACACTGTTGACGATATTAGTGCTTCCCCCGATCGTCCAGTTTAAGGATTATGTTATGAATATGTTATAAACATGGCAAGATACTACGATAATATGACGATTAGTGGTCTTAGGTTCCCCTGACCACTAAGCCAGGCAGAACATAATAGTAAATCCTGCAGAACAGGATATGATATGATTATGTTTATACTATGAATAGAACAAATTTATGCCTCAGGTACAAGTTTATCTAGAAAGTTCAAATAATGATTTTTGTATCATGTGATCGTTCAGGTATGTAGAGCACACGCGCACGTATAATTAACCTTAACGGGTTGTGTATGTAGAAAGGTGGCAATCGTAGGTTCTCCCCAAGATTGCCCGGAGCTTAGGATTAGGTGGAGCTCACTGAGACATTATGTCTCATCCCAATCCTTTTATGTTTGCAGATTAGCAGGTTGCTTGTGGTAAGAGAATTCAGTTTTGCATTTGGACGAATTATCATTAAGAGCTTGATTCATATTAGTTGTGGATTTTCTTCATGGATGATAATATGTATTAGAGATATGTATTTAGCAGTTAGTTATGTCAGATGTACGAACTTGCTTGATGTATTTATCCTTTCATGTGACATTATGTTGTAAATTTTAATGTATCCAGTACTAAGTTAACGCACATGCTAAATATTCTAGACACGTTTAGTTTGGGTGTTACATATTTGTTTATTTTTTAATTTTTTTTTATGGATTTTTCTAAGGATTTAGGTGTCTGAGTAATACCTTCGTGAGTAATTGTTTCCTATGAACTTTGAAATCCTCTTATAATTTCCTACGTAATTATCTCGAGGAAAAGTGAAAATAAATGTAAGAAACTTGAATGTTGATTATAGTTTTTAAGTGTTTTTCGTACTAAGTTTCCGGCAGATTATTCTGCAAATACATTTCCTGCAAACATACCTGTAGGTACTTCCGAAGCAAATGGTGCAGGAAAATCTGCATGAAATTGTATCCTGGATGATGAAAATGCGTGGAGGACTAGGAACGTCGAACGGTACGCTGAACAGCGATGAGAATGTGTTTGTTCCTTTCTCAATTGATTATGGTTCATGCAAATTGGAAGAGAAAGTTTGAGAAAATGTGATTTATACGGCAAGCGTGTACTCCCTCCGTCCTAAAGTATAAGCAAAATTTGGTCAACAAAAGTTAATGTAGTTGGTACAAATTTTGAACCAAATACGTTAACTTTTGTTGACTAATTTTCACTTACATTTTGTGACGGAAGAAGTATGTTATAGAGCGCTTAATTAAGCAGTTTATCCAAACAGGTAAATGCAATACCTAATTTCTTAAGTTTTTCTCTATTAAAGGAATTTATGTCATTTAGTCACAATCCTGATTGCAAACAAAGAATGTAGAGAGAAAAAATGCAACCTAAAACTGAAGGAGGCACTATCACTATCATTGTATTATAAACCAATTATATTCCTAATCCCATAATGAGTAAGATTATTTGCATATCAAGTTTAATTGAAGTGGAAAATTGTATAACCTACAAAGTAGTGATATTTAAGACAACTTTTGTGATTTCTTCCTTTTTCTCTCTTTTAATTGATCAAAAATAATAGAGCAAGAAAAAAGAAGATAGAGAATAAAAATGTAATATGAGTTGTCAAAAAATTGTTATAAAGTAGTTATATAAATATCATTTCTCTTTACGTACTCTTCAAAAATAGGATAAACTCTTGGTCTGCCAACTATTGTCTGACTAGAGGATCCAAGCAACATAACTTTACTCAGAATCAACTGCAAATGATGAAATATGCCTTAACCAACATGAAAGATACTACAACAAAGAAAAAAAGCAAATAACTAACACACAGAAACAAGCCATAGGTTAACCTGTTTGATAAGATCACTAACAACAATACTGCAATAGTACAATTATAAGTTACCGTGGAACTATAAAAGATGGTAAGCAACAAATGAACAAAGTGTGAAAAAAAGCCTTTCACACTACGTGGAATTATCTAATTGTAAACCATTTAAATTTAAGTCCTTAATAGTTTGGATTATAGTGTTCTCCTACCTCTAACAATTGAATTCCCCTCTTCAATTTAAACCTAGGAGGACCTGTTTGGATTAGCTTATTTGAGCTTACGTACTAGCATAAGCACTTGTAAGACTGTTTGAGAGAGTTTATGAAAACAACTTATAACATGTCCATGAGTTGTTTTTAGCTTATTTACATAGTCTCTTTAGGATAAATACAAGGCTAGGCTGGTAGTTAAAGGCTATAAGCAAGAATATGGGGTTGATTATAAAGAGGTATTTGCTCTGGTGCAGTTTCATGGTCATCCAAAAACAACGAGTAGTTAATTTGTCCACTACTAAAGCTGAGTTTACTGCAGCTACATCATGTGCTTGGTAAGTCATTTGGTTGAGAAGGTTAATTAGAGAGCTTGGTTATGATGCAGAAGAGCCCACACAAGTGTTTTGCGATAATGCCTCTGCAATTAAGTTGTCAAAGAATTATGTTTTACACGGGAGGAGCAAACATATAGATGTTAGATTTCACTTCTTTTGTGATCTGTGCAAGGATGGTGTTATTTATGTTATTTATTGCAAGAGTGAGGAACAAATTGCAGATATAATGACAAAACCTTTCAAGACTGCGGTGTTTGAGAAGCTTCGAAGCATGTTGAGAGTTTGTTCAAGAAAGGAGGTTATTATGACGGTTGAAATTTGGTTGATGAAATTCCCTGTTGTTTTTTTCCTCAATCAATTCAAATTTTCCTTAGTTTCATGTGTTACAATCATTTGTGAGTGTTTCAACAAAAATTAAGGACTTGGTTTTAATCTAAGCTTTTCTTATCACCATTTGCATAGAGAAAACTCTTGTAATCTTGTTCTTGCATTTTTCAATAGAACTTTATTGTCTTTACATCTTTTCTTCTTTTATTTCTTATTTTTGTTAATTATTATGATGAGTGAACGGTTCTTCCTTTGTCTTGAAATTATGGAAAGTAATCCAATGAAAATATTTTGGGCATCGACGACGCACAGAAAGGCGAAGATTGGTGCTGGCAATATTAGTTTGAACAAAAGTTTTGATACATGATAATAGTCTAAAAACTCCTAAGGTGATATACGAAATAACAACCATGAGAATAGGGACTATGTTAGTTTAAAATATACTTTTTTGAAACCTCAAAGGAGGACATTAGTCACATTAGTTAACGTCACATTTAGACTTTGATTCTCCATAACAATCGGAAGAAATGAGATTAAACCACTCCTCAAACCTTCAAGCCTTCAAACACTTAAGGTGTTTTCTCAAATTGCATATTTTGTAAACCACTCGTCAAACCTTCAAACATTCAATTTTTTTTAGCAAAATAACTTAATATATATTTGGTACTCAATAAGTCTATGTGGGTTGATACATTTTATTCGAGTAAAATCATGTACTTGCAAACTTATCATTATTCTAGCATTAATGTCATGCATGGTCTATCCCTACCCTCATGGACTACCAATCTTCTTCTCTACTGACTCTTTGGGAACTTGATTCTTGAGGGAGTGGTTCTTGCTTCTTTAGATTTCTAACAAAAAAAAAAGTATTTTAAAATCTTATAAAAAAAAACAAATCTTTAAACATAATAATCTCATAAAGTAAAGTCAATCCTCTTGTTCTAGAAAGTTACATGTTTTTTTTATAGGAATAAGCTTATTGCATTTCATTACTCAAAATATGTTCAATATGGTATCTCTACCAGAACCTAGAAACTAGCTTCTAATGTGGCCACCTTAGCTAAAGCATGAGCAACCTCATTTGCTTGCCTCCACACAAACTCGACATGTGAGTTTACATAAAAATTCCTAAAGAGATATTTACAATTATCAATAATATTCCCAAATTCAGTAACATCATTCGTTTGGGAATGAAAGCTGTCAACCACTCTCTAAGCATCCATCTCAAAATCAATAGGTCCCAAATTAAGAACATGGACCCATTCCAATGCCGATAAGAGTCCAAGGGCTTCTCCAACATGATGCTCAAAGATAGGACTAAACCATTCTGTTTTAGTTAGGACAAAAGTGCCATTTTCGTCTCTAATGCACACTCATATTCCAACCCTGTTAGAGAGCTTACAGAAAGAGGCGTCAATGTTACATTTGACTCTACCTGCATTTGGCTTCATCCACTTTACATTTCGCTTCGATTGCTGACGGTTAGATGAAGTATCCTGAATAGATCTTGTTGTCTTCCAATCTTTCAGCATAGTCTTTGCTCGGTCAAAAACATAGGATTGAGCATCGGTTATGTCATTCCAAATTTTGTTATTCCGTTGTTTCCATATTCTCCACAAAACACAACCAAACAGAGTTGCATCATCAGCAGTTATAACCTGTAAAACATTGAATATAACAACATTAATATCATGATTCTGAGTAAGTATGCCACTGATAATGGAAAAAGCATTCCACATGCTCCAAATATTGCTGCTGCCTGGACATCTAAAGAAGAGATGAAACCTATCCTCCTCCTCTTCAGTATTACATAAAGTGCAGATAGGAGAACAATTAACCCCCTTGTCTCGGATTCTCACTCGCATTGGTAAGTATCCATGACCATTTCTTTTTGAAGTGGGAAGTATCAAGGAGCTCATTCATACACAAATGACATGCACTACGAACAGAGTACTCACCATTTTTTTCATTTATCCAAATAAGTCGGTCTTCATTCACAGAGGGATGTAAAGGCGTATTAATGATATATTCCACAATTTGTTGATAAAATATAGTGTGCAAAAAAGGAACATTCCAAGCCTTATGATCCGGTTATATACAATCTGATACACGCATACTTTCCAATGTGTAAGCAACATTCTGAAGAGGGAAAATAGTAACATTTTCTTTCGACAATTATTCCAAATTGGTATAGAAGTATCATCACAAATTTTCCATCTACTACCTGCCTTTAAAATAAACTTGGAATTGCATATGCTTCTCCAAACAAAACTAGGCTTATGACCTATAGTTGACTCAAAAAAATTGCAGTGTGGGAAATACCGTGCTTTATATATCCGTGCAATGAGAGTGTCTGGATTTGTCATAATCCTCCATCCTTGTTTTTCAAGCATTGCCAAATTGAAGGTACCTAGACTTTTGAAGCTCATTCAACCATCTTTCTTGTGCATAGATAATTTATCCCAAGACATCCAGTGTATACCTCTATTTTTATGCCTTAGTGTATACCTCTATAATTAAAATTCATGTGTAGCTATAGCCACACACATGGACATGATGTAGATCCACCCCTATACACACTTATGTGGAATAAATCAGTTGTATTTTAAGAATCGAAATCAACCTCTTCATCTTGATTTGAATGCTCCTCTACAACTTAAAACTCTATCTTGTAGACCACTCAAACCTTGACTACTAGAGAAGGAATTTTCAGTGCTATTGTTGTCCATGTTGAACCAAGCTTCTACCGTGGTAGGCCAGCTTTTACCATCATTGACAAGTCATTTTTCGGCTGTCTCCCCAAAATTGGACAAAGATTTGGGGTAATAGTTTCCTATAAGACGTGGACCAATGATAAGTTATATCATTGATAAGATATTTTATGTTTAGATAACTTCACACTATAGGTGATTTGTACAAAAAATGTTGTTTGGATATTTTAAGTCAAAATTGTTTTTGGGTGTATAAATGACAAGAATTGCTTTCCCCACTCTTTTCATGTCTAATTGATAACCTTTTAATTTAATTTTTTTGTTAAAGTTAATGGTAAATTCTAGTTTTTGGTAAACGGAGAACTGCAATAGATAGTAAATTTCATATGATAAAGTGAATAACTAACACATGCACAATCTAGTAAATACATAATTCTCTTTTTGATTAAAGTACACACATATTCAAGATTCATGACACAATACACATACATATATACAATGCAAGCTACACTGCAGTTATTTATTTATTATATTATAGTCTTTATTCATAGATTTCGACCATGCATGCGTCTTTAGATCCATTTAACATTCTCCATAACACCAACAACGTAAATCTTGCCAGCACCTGCCACTATATTTGTGCTCTTTGTCCTTGCAGGACTTGTCACAACGATTATTCATAAAGGGAGGGATGCATAGTCCCTTGAATGTACCAGACAAAGACATACATACTCCATCAGACAAAACCTCAGAAGCCCTTGTTTCAATCACCACTTTTTTCTCTGCATACAAGTATCAAATAGAATATTAATTGGATTGCATATTTAACTTTTCGATAAATATACGAGAATGACTAGATTTTATTTTAAGTCAAATAAAATGTGTATATCTCAAAGTATGGCCACCATCCGTTGTGGGATCGCCGAAGTTCAGCCACCTCCCTTTGTGCGGTGAAGGACTCCACCGCCGACCGAGCACTACCAACCACCATATAGAATGGGGGGTGTAAAATAGGTGAATGACAAATAGAGGGATTCATTTACAAGAACTCTATCTTAAAGTTGGTGAATTTACATAACATTATGCATCCAATTTTTTTCAAACATAACCATTAATAAAAAGTGTCTAAAGAATGATGCCTTATACGTGCAACAAAGAAAACGAGGAAGAGGAAACACAAGTCTGCTAGTGATTTCTTCTCCATGGTTTAGTGATGAATTATAAATTTATATGACTCCCTTCACTTGGTTAAATGTGTGTGTGATGACCTTAAGACACATATATATATATAGCCCAAGGGGATGGGCTAGTAAGAGCTATGACAATACTTTCAATGCTGGTCAAAAAAAAATTAAATATTTTAATGTTGGTCAAAATTGTTTATGATGTGTGGCAAACTGGTCAAGTAGAAAACTATATATTTTAATGCTAGTCAAAATTGGTTATGATGCGTGGCAAAGTAGTCAAGTAGAAAATTAAATATTTTAATGCTGGTCAAAATTGGTTATGACCTCTGGCAAAACTTATAAGTAATATTGTGTATTTTTTGTTAAATGTATGTCTATATATATATATATATATATATTATGGTTGTATTAATTTGTTTGCTTTTACAAATAATATAAAATATATATGTAGTGTGTATGTGTGGTGTCTTAAACCAGTGATACGTTCCCAAAAGGCAGCGGGTTGATAGTCAACCGGCCTTAGATCATGATTCCAAGAGTCATGGATGAACCCCACATTTGTGAAGTCCATCTCATCACAAAAGTGTTGAAGAGACATCTCATAATCAATGTTTATAAGCCAGAAAGAGACTCTATGATTAGGGTTATCCAAATCCAACCTATCCTTTTTAAAAATAATAGAGCTTAAGAATTCATAGGTGAAGTTTTCAAACTCCCTCATAGGTCTCAACATATCAACCCATCCTAAGTTTCCCAGCAAATTAAACACATTGTCTCTAATGCCTAGTACATCCAAACTATAAGAATCAGGGTATCTACAAGCATGTAAAGGTTTAGAGATGAGAACTTTATACCTATCCCTTTGCTTGTTATCCTTGAATTGTATTCTATGATTCTTTGCCGGTGCTTGTCTTTTTGGAGGAGGTCCCCCGGAAGAGCTTGCTCCTTCTTTTCCACCTCTATTGGAAGCCATTGCCTTGACCTAATTTTGACTTGGTGTGGTTTTGGTGAAGGTTGGGTTTTGGGAATGTTTTTGGTGGAAAAGGTTGGTTTAGTTATGGGGTTAAGGTTTAAGTAAGGTTTATGAGTTTAGTTGAGGAAATTGGTGATGAATTTGTGGTTTTTGGGTTAGGTTAATGAGGGTTACCAATTTGGGTGATTTTTGGTTTGGGTGGATGAAAGTTGTTTTTGATTGGTGGATTATGTTTGGAATGATGTTTGAGATTGATTGGGTGAAGGAATTTTGTGATTTGGTGAAGATTTGAGGGAGATATGAAGGTTTGAAGGTTTTTGGTTATGGGGGTTTTAGGGAGAAGTTTGAATGAGGAGAGATGTTTGTGTTGGAGAATGAACGAAGAAGAAGAAAAAATTTGTGTGTATTCTTACCTGGGATTCGTGCACGGCCGTGCCTGTGGGGGCACAGGCCATGCCAACTCTCTGTGAGTTGGTGGGTTTTGGTCTTGGCAAGTCAGGCACGGCTGTGCCAGTGGGAGCACGGGTCGTGCCAAGGTTCTGGCAACTTTAGGCTCAATTTTTTTTCGTTTTCTTGAATCATGCTTGGACAATTACCTACAAAACAACTTAAAACAACGAAAAACAACCAAAATAAAAGCAATTAAATGTGTGGGTTGCCTCCCACGAAGCGCTCGTTTAGAGTCATTAGCTTGACAATCAAGAGGTTTCTCTACCCTATACCCAATCTTTCACTAAGGGACAAAGGAATCAAACTGACACTCTCTCCCAAATCACACATGACTTTCTCAATGGTTTCAGATCCTATGACACAAGGTATGGAAAAGCTCTCTGGATCGTTAAGTTTAGGTGGCAATTTGTTTGGAAGTATTTCAATAAAATTTCTAAACCGCTCATCTAACTTGGATTTAGCAAACTCTTGTGTTAATAGAATTTTAGGCTCATGAGGTGGTGAAACAATTGGCTCATCATTCTCTCCTTTGGCTTTCTCACCTTGAGGCTCATCACTCTCTATCTCTCCCACATTGTTTTTAACTTTGACAACAGAGTCCTTTAATTGTTTACCATCCCTAAGAGTAATAGCACTTATATGGCCTTTGGGGTTGGTTTTATTTTGACTTGGAAAGGTTCCGGGGGTTTGAGAGGAAGTAGCTACTTGTTGGGCTACTTGAGAGATTTGAGTCTCTAGCGTTTTTTGGTGAGTAGAAATGGAGTCCACTTTAGATGTAAGCTTGACAATAGAGTCATTTAAAAATCCAGTTTGATTTTTAAGTTCTTGAAAGTGCTTGGATTGATCTATAACATATTTTTCTAGTAAAATTTCCAAGTTGGATTTTTGAGGGACTCCTTGGTTGTTTGCATAACCGGGTGGTGTTGTTTGTTGTCCAAAGGGATTTTGAGGAGTTTTGTTATAAAAATTTTGGTTTGACCTCATCCCTTGATTATATTTATCATAGTTCAATTGCTTGGGACTTTCAATAGCACTACCTAGTTGGCATTCAACGCCACTATGGCCAAGTATTCCACAAAATTCACATGGTGGTGAAACAAGAGTAGGTGTCACAACACTTACACTTAATTTATCAAATTTTTGAAAAAGTGTGTCCACCTTAGCAGATAGATGATCAAGGGTAGAGACTTCATACATACTTGCCTCTTTTTTAGAGGGTGAAGAAGCAATGATGGCTCTCTCATTTGTCCATTGATGGTGGTTTTGGGCCATGTCCTCGATCAAAGCATATGCTCTTGTGTATGTTTTATTCATCAAAGCACCACCTGCAGCTGCATCAACATAAATTTTTGTGGTAAACAAAAGACCATTATAAAAAGTGTGGATAATAAGCCACTTCTCTAAACCATGATGGGGGCAAAGCCTAAGCATTTCTTTGAAACGCTCTCACGCATCGTAAAAAGATTCTTCATCTCTTTGAATGAATTGTGTGATTTGATTCCTCAATTGAGCAGTTTTACTATGGGGAAAGAATCGGGAAAGGAATGCCTTCCTCATTTGGTCCCAAGAAGTGATAGAACCAATTTGCAATGAATGAAACCAAGCACTAGCTCTATCCCTCAAAGAGAAAGGAAAGAAGTTCAGCCTTACGGCCTCTTGGTTTGCCTTCAAAGTTCCACTGAGTCTTAAAGATTTTGAAACATGAAGTTTCGGATCCTCAGTGGGTGATCCGAAAAATTGATTTTGTTGCACTAAGTAAGTAAGTGCAAGTTTTATTTCAAAATTATTACCCTCAACCATTGGGTACACAATAATAGCATGTGGTTCTTCCGTAGAAGGGGTTGCATACTCTTTAAGAGTGCGTTCCTCAACCATATCGTTATTATTTCATGCTTCCCAAGAAGTTAAAGGTAAAAGAAATAAATACAAAAAGAAAGAAAGAAAAAATAAAAATAAAAATAAAGAAAAAGAAAAAGTTTTTTTTTTCTTTTCAGTCTAATCGTAAAAAAAAATTAATCAAATTACAATAACTCCCCAGCAGCGGCGCCAAAAACTTGATGAGTAAAACCGCAAGTGCACGGTTTACCGATGTAGTAATAAAAGATATCGTTCAGACATGGAGTTATGAATTCAATTAACTTTTAATAAGGATTAGAAGAAGAGTTTTGAGTTATAAAGTTTGGATTTTTAATTAAATGAAAATAATAAAAATAAAAGCGCCTTGAGATTATTGGTTCATCATAATGACAAACCCTTCAAAAACAAACCATAAAACTAAACTTTATATTTGACATACTTTCTAAAGACAAGTTTCTCTTAAGCGTATCAAAGCTTCTCTCAAAATCATTGAGTGTGTTCCTCTAGCAACCACGCCTATTCTCATGGTTGATTACTATTAGAATCCTTGAAGAACGAAATTTTATATGTCTCAAGGTTTGCTAGACTATTCTCATGTTTCGCAACCCTTGTCTAATTTCGCTTGTTCCAATATCAAAGCTCCGCGTTCGCTTTATGAATTGATATTTGTGATGATGAATTAACAATTACTAAACCCTCCGCGTTCGCTTCTTAGTTTGGTAATTGTTAATTCATTATAAAAACAGTGAAATTAGATTAGAAAGTAGATTTACATAAAATTAGGGTTTATAGTTTGGTTTGATTAGGATTATGTCATTAGACTTATCCAACAATCCCAAGATAAAAAGAGTCTACTCACTAACGTTCATTGTAGACATAGAGAAGAAGAAAAAAAACATAAAGTTAATAACAAAGAAATAAAGGTGAACTTTTATTCCAAGAACAAAAGATGAATTGTTGTGATAGCTAGCTACGTACTCTATTTATAGTCTTATGACGACTTAAAACCTAAGCAATACATCACTAGAATGTTCCACAAGAAACCACAGGCTTTTAGGTCAAAATAGGTAGCTTGTTTCTGAAGCAAAAGCAGCAAAAGAGCATCCTGAAGCTTGGCACGGCCGTGCTGATGGTGGCACGGGCCGTGCCTCCTCTCTGACTTGGGGAGTGACATATTTTTGTCCCATATTTTCGTATTTTCATCCCGAATCAGCTTCTAATCCTCTTTATTTTGCTCCACAACTCAATCTATCAAATATTCGTTCTTGAAATATAATAACTTGCAATTGAAGTAAAATAATTCTAAAAGAAAATAATATTTAAATAAAACTAAATCAAATCTAAATAAAACGGACTCAAATATTATATTAAAACTAATAATTATTGACTTATCAAGGACAACCGATTGCACATGTTAGAAAAATAAATCCCAGCAACCGAACATTGTGTAATTCATCACCAGGCATTTCAAAATAGTTATAAGTTCAATCACAATCACAGTCGCAATAGCAACACATCACGGGGGAATTAAACATACACTAGATAAACGTACTAGTTTTCTCACACAATCATAGCATAAAATCTACCCAAGGAGGGTTCTAAGCTAATAGGAACTAACATAATCACTTTCTGGCAACTGTGAACACAACTTAAGCTTGAGTTCTCAGCCACACCTCAGTTTCCTGCCTTAATCTTTGATCTTGCTCCTCCAACATGCATACCTAACACTTCTATCATATAAGACGCAACCCTAACACATCCCTTTTAATCATTTTATAACCGGCAACCCCAACACATCCCTTTTTATCCTTTTGCTATTTAATCCCCTGGATTTTAGCTTAAGCTGTCACCCACTTGCACCCAAGGTTTATCTTCAGCTTATTCCCCCACTTATGGCTTCTACGTACCAATCCAAAACTTTAGGTTCAACTTATTTAAGTGTTCTAAGTCTTCATGAAACTAGAGCAGCATGGATGGATGATCCTCTTATCCAAAACATCCCATTTTCCGATTCATACGACTCACATATGCCAAACCCGTACGGTTAAACCTACAGTTTTTCCAGCATCAGTAACTGAACTTCAAATGCGTTTTCAGAACTCATTACTAATCAAAACCATATTGAATTGAATCAAGATTCCGATAATATAACAACCATGCATGCATGCAATTGTTTATGAGCTAAGAAGGTAGATGAAATTGAGTTTGGCAATGAAGGGTGTGGCTCAGCGAGAGAGTAAGAGAGAATGGGACTGGTTTCTTTCCTTCATTCTTTCTTTTTAGGGTTAAATAAGCAGACAGTCCCTCTAAATATACCAACATTTGATTTTAGTCCCTCTAAAATATTTCATAGAAATTAGTCCATGATCTCAATGTAAAGTAGAGACTAATTTGATGGATGAAAATTTTTACGGGGACCAAAATCCTAAGGAATATTTTAGGAGGACTAAAATAAAATGTTAGTGTATTTATGAACTATTTACTTATTTAACCCTTCTTTTTATTTATTCCTCAATTGACTACATATGTCCCTTTGTCCAATTTACTTGTTTATCCTACACACATCTGGAAAACTACTAATTTGCCCTTTTCTTCAATAATTCTCAATTATTAACTAATCCTCTTAGTCACCATAATTTCTATTTAACCTCTAATACTAAAAAACTTAAAGAATACTAATCATACTTAATGCACTTAAGCTTTTACCATTGGACACTAATGGTTATTATAGTTGTGTGGGATGTTACACTTGCTCCTCATTAACACACACCCTTATATATAATATTTTATATTGTAGGTCTCTACACTATTAGAGTTTTTAAACAGGTTCCTAAACTAAAAAAATAAAAAATATATGATTAGGTCTTTTCATTACATGTTGGCTAACGGGTAACTAGCAAAATTGTAAGGAAATGACCTCATTACATAAAATATATTATTTCAATGATTTGATTACAATATTTTTTAGTCTATGACCTATTTAAAAATTTAAATAATTTAGGGACCTATAAAATAATTAAACCTATATATACACTACTTAATATCTGGTATAAATGACTTAATATAATATATTTATTTTTATTAATTAAATAATTATAATACTAATAACACAGGCATAGACAAATATATAACATGTGAAACTAATTAAGTGTTATGAATATTACAAGTTGATGTTCAAATAACAATTGGGTTATTGAGTCATACTATTAGTCCATTCATGCATACTATTGTGCTTATTCCCCAAATCATTATAAATATTTATAAATAAAATTTATATGTAACCTAATTATAATCACAAAAGAATAATAAAATCATCTATCTTTTCTTTCTTTCTATCTATTTTTTTTCATATTTCTTTAGTTTCATAACATAAAGAATAAAAATTAATTATTTATAAGCATCATTACAAACTCTAGTCAAAAAGAAAAAGTATCATTAAAATTAGAGGCTAATAAATAAATAAAATATTAGTAGTCAGTCAACATATAATTTTTTTTGACTGGAAAGTAATTATATGCTATAAAAGATTAAAGTTTTCACTTTATTGATATCAAAATATTTTCAATTGTGATGCTTTAGAGGTTCTCATTTGATCTATAAATAAGCACGTCTTGCTCTAACATTCAACTGGCTATAACATATCCAATTTATCTTGGTTATAATGGAAACTTCATTGAAGATGTATTTGAAATTTGTGGTGTTTCTGGTTTCAATTATAGGTGCTCTGGTCGGCAATGTGTGGGGTTTGGAAAAATGCTGTGAAGTTTTTAAACCATGTGACCCAGTGGTCTGTCATAAGCCTCCATGTTGCATACCTTCATCCCGTGATAAGCAACCCTAATTAGAAGAGTGTTATCTTGTATTATTTTTAAACCACCAATCATTATGTATTTCATAAAAGTCTATCTCGCATGTAATAAGATTGGTTAATAAACTATATTTTTATAATCACACATGTGCATATTTACTTTTGGTATATGATAAATTATAAAGTATATCATGAACTAATTTTTTGGGATGATCTTTCCACTTCATGTCTGTTTGGTAAAATTAAACTATAAGCTTATTGTAACAGATAAGTTAATTGGTAGTTGAAAAACTGGTTTATAGTTGATGTTTGATAGATGATAAATTTGTTGATTGAAATTAAACTGGTTTAAAGTGACTGGTAATATAAAATAACATAAAAGTACACATATGTTTAGTTTTTTTATAAATTATATTTATGAACTTTTTATTACTTAATACGTTTTTATTTAAATATGTTAATTTACTTCAGAGTAATTTTCATTTTAAAAATGTGATATATGGTTTTAATTGATATTTTGTGTTTAACTTAATTTGTTTAATTGATATTTTGCGTTTAACTTAACTTCATATAAATTTTCATCTTTAAAATGTAAGACATGTTATTTTATATTTGATATATCTATGGTAATACAAAAGATAAATCAAAGCTTTAGAATATTTATTATATATTTTCATTTGGATATATTTTTTTTTTATTATTGTACCAATTTGATTAGAACAAACGAAACATATATTATTGTAAACACGAAATTTACAAATCATGTTTCAAATGTTCATTCTTAAGTGTATCAAACAATCCTTGAATGATTGCTCAAATAATTATTTTTCTTGATCATCGATGATATGATTTCCTAATAACTACAAGATTATTGAAGGTTACCGAAGAGCTAATGTATTATTACATGGTGGAACAAAGTTTAACACATTGAGATTGAGTTATGTTCCTCTATGTCTCCTAAAAATTTATTGAATGTTAAGATATCTGATGACAAGTCATTTTACGTTATTCTTAACATGTTTTTGAGTCATTTTCAGTAGGTTTTTCATCCAGAACAGATGAGTATTAGAACAATTGTTTATGATTTTGGGACATTTGTAATGTTTTCTATATTTAAGTCATGTATTTTTATTCTTCACGAAATATAGCAATTCTAGATTGTTTTGATGTAATTCACGAAGAAATTCCCTTAGGAATCCAATTATTTTTTAAATTTGAATCTAAATTCATGACTAAACCAATGATCTTCTTTCTTTAGACAAGACTAGACCAAGAGAACTTGACAGTCTTAACATGTTTTTATGGATCAGAATGTGCATCTTTATCTTTTTACATGTTCTCATAAAATCTAACTTTTTAGAGAGCCGATTCATAACTTTTACATACAAAATATTTTGTTTTAGTGGTTCCATGTTTTTCCTTGTTTCACATGCAGGCCGAAAGGACTAATGCAACCACTGGAAGGAATTAAACTTACAAAAGAAAAAGAAAGAAGATCAATTTTCTAAGGGAAAAACATTTTTTTTTTTTAATTGATCTTCTTTCTTTTATTTTTCTCATTCACGTGTTTAGTTGAAGTAACTCATGCTGAAAAATGTCCAACGTGAATTAACTCACGTTGAAAAAGCCAAATATGAGTTAACTCGAGTAAGACATAATTAAAAAAAAAGCAATTTTGAAAGAGAGAAGAACAATTTTTCCACTAAAAATTAAGGCTTTAATACCAAGAATCCAGAAGATCTTGGAGCAAGGATCTAAGTATACTTTAGATCAAACGTGGTTTACATGGAAATTTTTAGAAATATGTAGTCAATTATATTAATAGATTTTGATAATTAATGTAAGTTCAATATAAACAATATTAGTATTTTCATAAATAGTCAATCACAACATAATACTTTTAAATATTAGATCAAACCCAAACGTCCCTGGGGTCAAAGTTCTAGTATAACAACAAAACCAAACAAAGAAAACAATCGATAAACAAAGTCTTATAAAATCTTTTAGTTGTTTAAAATAGTCTTTTGAAATCACAATTTAATACACTCCCTAGATTATCTTGCCATTTGTGCTGACACGTTCGTTTTGTCCATTCCTCTTAGTTCACACTTGACTTAACATCTACACATTATTAAAAAATAAACTCTCATTACTGTTCCTCTTAGTTGCACAACAACTACAAGGAGTAAAACAAAAATAAATAAATGATCAATCAAGTTTGTTTTTTACAGGAAATGATCAAGTTACTTCTCCAACCATTTTCTGGTCATTTAGCCCGCTAGTTGGTGGCTATAACATATTTTTCGTTATTTGTGAATAAAATAAAATACAAATCATTAAACACTATTTCTTTCATTTTACACTAATAAAATTTAATTTAAAGAAATAAATTAGTGAAAAATGAAATAAAATCACTATGTAATTCTCTTGTCATGTTGAAAGTTTTCACTGGAATTTGTCGATGAACAATCCCCATAGACACTGTTCCTAAACCTAAACAATATGTTTTTCCGTAGAATCTCTCCTTTCAACTAGGAGGTTTAGGTTACTGGAAGGAATTAAACTCTACAATATGGTGAAACCAATGTTTAAAAAAAGGGAAATGCTAACAAGTGTTCTTAGAGCATTGTTTAAGGAACTTATAAAAAGAAACTTTGTCTTACAAATACAATTCAAACACATGTAAAAGTCATGACTACGCAATTTTTAATGTAAAAATTACTATTCTTAAATGCTTAAAAATTTGTAAGACAAAGTTTCTTTTTATAAAAATCCAAACATTTTTTTAAGGGTATTGCTATATAGAAAGATGTTCACAATTAATGTCGGACTATGTCTCAAATATAATTAATATGTCAAGTGAAATGAAAGAGAATATGGAAATGTTAACTTGTGTTTTTTAACATAAGTTAATAAATCAAAAGTATTAATAACATCTTAAAAATTATCTATTAATTAATTCATTCCTTTTATAACTTGTGTCTTAAAGGACAAGTTAGTATGATAGGAGAAAAATATGGAATAAGCATAATGAATATCTCCGGTCAACTACGAAGTTTTTCTCCTCAAAGAAGTTTTTTTAATCCCGAAGACTCAAATATAAAATTTAGTTAAAGGATATAATCCAAAAAGATTCCAACCTAATCATCTTGTTTAATTTACTATACTAAGTTACGAATTTCGATGACACTTTCTAATACGTTCAATCATCCTCATTTAATTATCACAGTATTTTTTTTAAGGTATTTAATTATCATTTTGTTGACTACTTTGCAGGCCTACCATTGACCCGGCCAATATATTATTCTTTTTGTTAGTTCTCTATTACTAATATTTTGACTGAAAAACGGTGAGTTCTTTGAAAGGTAAGTTCTTCTCAAAAAAGATAAAATTTAAGATGTTTTTTATTTAAGAATAAACAACAGTTTAAATTTAGAATTGTGATGACAGATAACTTTACATTATTTTCAATATATCTTTAGTTCGGGATTGTGATGACATATGATTTTACATTATTTTCAGCATATTTTTTTTAAAATTATTTTAGTTACGATTTGATCTAAATAAGATGAGTTCTAGAACAATTGCATATGGTTTATTGGACATTTTGCTGTGATGTGGCTATACAGAGGAATGTGTGAAGGTGCACCTAAGCAGGTGCATGATGTAGTCGATTGCACGTTATTAATACAAGCATATGGACTTACTCGAGAATAATGTGCATCACACCTAAGCCAAGGAATGATATACCGGATATGCTCCCGCTTAGGTATGTAAAATTTTTATTTTTTTTAAAAACAATTGTATGTTCACAATAATGTCTCTGATGCTGAAAAGTATTTACAATCCATTCAAGACCAAATTCAGGCAAATGGTCACTCTGATCAACTGATGAATGAAGAAAAGAAAGTTCAACATCTTCAAAATGAAGCCCATCTCAAACAAGAAACCTTCAGGCAAGAAAAAGCTAAGATTAGGTGGCATGTGAATGGTGACAGAAACCAAATTTACTTATTGGGGTTTGTTGTGAATTTGTTTAAAAATCACACCAATAAAATACTTGATGTGTGAAGCAAAAATAATCAAGCAACCAATATCAAAGTGGGAACAATTATAAACACAAGTAAAAGTAGAAACAACGAGAGAAAGAAAAAGAGAATACACGAAATTTGTTTACCCAGTTCGGTCCAAAACTGACCTAGTCTGGGGGAGAGAGCAGTCTTCTGTTCCACTATAATGATGAGTAACTTTACAAAAGAAGGGTTACAAGTATAAGTCTTCAAACCTAATTCTACCCAAAGTCTCAATCTCTTCCCGTGACCAAGAGACTCAATCCTAACAGTGTTTCCCAAGGTGAATCACTCACAACCCTAGTGTCTCCCGCTTAGAGAAATCTCTCTAAAACCCTAGTTTGTTGTTTGTTTCTAAACTACTCTTGTTTTCACACCCACCCCCCCTTCATCCAGGTTTACTCTGATACAAGGTCAATATTTATAATAAAAAGTATCCCTCATATAATTGGAACAAATATGAGCCCATAAATACGATTTTGTTATATTTTATGCAGGCAAATTCGGGCCCTGAATTCCTCCATTCGCCCACCGATTTTAACAGATTCAAAACTCCAATTTTGAGTCACTTTCACAACAATCTCCACCTTGACTCTAAATTAATGATGATATTAATTTAACCATCAACCACCATGCTGCTCTTACCCTTGCTTTCCACTACACCATGTAGCTCCACAAGTTTCTACCCAACCTTTTCAACCATAGGAATATCTTCCGCCTTCTTGGAAATTTTGCATCCAACTACAGTAGAAATTTTAGGTAGTTCCAGAAGTCTACACCTTAACCTCTTCGACCATCGGAATGCCATCCGCCTTCTCAAAGATCCTTGCATCCAACTACAAGAATTTTAGGTAGTTCCACAAGTCTACACCATACCTTTTCAGCCTCGGAGTGATCAAATACGCCCCCGTGAAGATTCACTTGCATTCAATCACCCTTGGTCTTTTAGGGTAATCCCACAAGCCATGTTATACATTCTTTAACCTCCGGAATGTCTTCCGTCTTCATGAAGAATTCTCTTACTCACCACTAGAGCATAGTACCCAAAAGTAATTGATAGTTGAAAAATTAGTTTATCGTTGATGTTTGATAGCTGAAAAATTCATTAATTGAAATTAAAATGTTTGATAAAATAAACTTTTAAAGTGACTAATAAATATAAAATGACATATGTTTACTTTTTTAAAGTGACTAATAATTGTAAAGTACATGTATGTTTTAATTCTTTTATAAATTGTTGTTAGGTTTTTAAACATGTATTGCCTGCATTGTTCTTAACAACTGAGTTAAACTCACTGGAACACGTTGCTTTAAACATCTAATCATACACACATGACACATCTCTTAATATATTTTGCGCAAATTAAAATAATAGTTCGATGAATAAGCAAACTTCAAGTATATAATTAGTTTTCATAAGTATTAATTAGTTTTCATACGTATATATATATTTTTTTTCTTCTTCATAGATTCCCTTCAATGGAATCAATGTTTTTAAAAGGTTTGTCTATCCTATGCAAAATTTCATAGGTTAAGACAACTAAAAATGATAAATTTTTTAATTTTTAATAACAACCATTATTTATTAGAAAATTATGTATTTAATATAAAGTGCACAAATTTTAAGATAAATTTACTATTTTTGACTTCTTATACTACGCAAGTTTACATATGATATAATTAGGCCGAAGATCAAACCAACAATTATATAATGACTTCTAACCAAATTTCTAAATGACCTCTAACCTAAGTAGTTAGCTTAGCAAGCTCATACTATAATAACCTCGTGAGAGTATGTTACTATCCATTCCCTTTCCTATTTGTCATTTACATTTCAAACAAAATGACTATAACCTCGTGAGAGTAATTCATCCTATTCTTCTTCTTTTGTTCTCTTCTTGCTACCCTTGCACGCATTCTTTCTTTCATGAACAATAATGGCCCTCAGATTTATACAATTTTCTCTAAAGTGGGAAGAAGAGATTCAATGGGATATAGGTATAAATTATGACTTCTTAATCCATATCTTATTGTTAACGATCATAGTACGGCAAAGAAACGCAGTTTCAAAATCCTAACATTATTTATAATACAAAAATATTACTCATTAGTGGCAAACCTTCTTCAGTCAAAAACAAGTTTGAAATTAGTTCTATTTTTATATTAACAGAAAGTTAAAGAAACAATCATTTTATTTTTATTTGATAATTTGTTTTTACAGAATTATTTTTATTTGATATACTAATTATGTATACACACACATTTGAAATTATATAGTATCGTCTACATAATTCACAGGATGACAAAGATGATGATGTATCTCATAATTTAGTTAAGCCCTGTCCGTGAATCATCATCCTGTGATTTGATATACTAATTATGTATACACTCACATTTGATATACTAATTTTTTTTTGACAAACATTTGATATACTAATTATTTCTCTTCTTGTAATCATTATACTAATTTGAAGATAATTATGTATGCACGGACAGGGCTTAACTAGGGACAGAACAGTAATATGCTTAACCAATGTGGAGGCATTTTCACTCAACGCTAAAGACATTGAAGAAGTCACAACTCGTTTTTCAAGACTCTTGCGGAACCCTTGCGTTCAACATGTCATAAGGTCATTCCTTCCTTCCATTACCTTGTTGTGTTTCTCTCGATAGAAAAAATGTTGTTTCATTTTTACTATAACTTCTCTATATTGCATATATATCTCCATGCTTCATTTCCAATAAAGTCCATTCATAGTTATCTGCCTTATAATTTGTACTAAGTCTAACGAAACCCTTACAAAACTTGTTTGTTAGGTTAGGAAACACATTACAAGTGTGTTATTTACATGCCTAATATCTATTATCAATACCATGTCTCTGACATCATGTTTGGTTGTTGTGTTATGTCAGGTATCAATCACCTTATTGGAGATCACTTGCAGCAAACAGAATTCAGATTGCATTGAAAAACAGGAAGAAGCGTCTAAGTCAAGCTAATACCACACAAAATGATTATCAAACATTGAGGTCATTCATTTCTGTCGATATTCAGCATGTCTTCACCCTTTTATGATTAACTGCATTTTATTTCAAGAAGAATGTTGTTTATTTTTTTTATATAAATATTCTACATTGCATTCCATGCGTTATGTCAAATAAAAATCATTCATAATTATTTTTCTTAAAATTTGGGTTAGGTTTAACTCAACCCTTGCAAAACTGTCTTGTAAGGTTAGGACCACTCATCACTGATAAACACTTTTTTCACAAATTATCTATTTTCTATGTGGGACTTTGGCTTTTCTCAATACATGCAACACTATTGTGCTTAGTGCACAAATATAAATGATAGGAGGTCCAAATTAGTAGACTTTATACTATTTTGAAATTTGGGTTGAACTTAACTCATTTTTTAAAATACTGGCTTGAGAGGTGAGGACTACCTACCACTTGCATACACGTTATCAAACCTTATCTCATCTAATAAAAGACTCTTAAAATTTGCATGTGTGTTAAAATTGTAGAATTCAATCCCTGTGAATACGATACTCTACTTATCACTTTATTATTTGGTAAACGATTTGGTACACTTGCCTAATCCGCACATCAGAACTGATCCGAGAAAGCAGCGCCTATGTTACATTTAAATCATCTTTGACTTGGTGGTTGTCACTGTCGTACTGCAGGGGCCGAAAGAAGAGGTTGTTTACGCAAAATTTGTTTTTTGGACTAAAGTAGAATGCAGCTGGTCTGTTCCATGCCGCAGCAGCGTTCATGGCTGCGGAACATTAGCTTCCAGCCAATCATCGATAAGAACTTTAGCCTTGTCAACAACTGTAGCACTAATTTCATTTACATCTTCCCGAACTTTAAGGTTTTGGTGTTTCCATAAGCTCCAACACATAGCTACAAACCTTTGTTTAAGATTAAGAGATAGATTTTGGAGAAGATAACAAATAGAATCAATAGTTATACCATTATGTATTGTAGCGTTTTGAACATCATACCAAAGGTCTGCCGAACTCAATGCCTAAATTGCAAATGAGCATTAAAAAAAAAGATGATTCAGATCCTCGTGCTCCGAATTACAACTAATGCGTCGTGTACACGAGACGCTTTTGTCTTGCAAGCGTACCCTAGTTGGTAAACACCCTTTGCACATTCGCCAAATTAGATGCTTAACTTTCGGTGGAACCTTCGAAAGTCAAATATCCTACCAATTACTCATTTGACGCACATGAGAAGCATCAACTAATTCTTCCACTCATACTCTATGTGCGCTACACAATGAGTAATAGCCATTCTTCTCGGCTTTTTAGATCTGCCTATCATTCTCGGCTTTTTAGATCTGCCTATCATTCTCAACTTGATCAATTAATGTCATATTCAAAATGCAAGAAGCAATATCATCATTGAAAATCTTCCGAACCAGAGGCGCATTTCATCCTTTACAGTAGTCATTGTCACTTATTAAAATATACATTTTCGTTCCTTTCACTTTCACTTTTACCGAACAATAAAAAATACATTTCACTTTCTACTCACTTTCTTTCTCTCCTTTTACTTTCTTTTGTGATCCAAACTAAACCTTATTGTATGTTTGATTCCACTTCTAGAGAGATTATAATTGATTATGAAGTTATAAAATTGATTCTAACATGTTTAGTTACTATTGAGTATAATTGATTTTGCCTCTAAAATTGATTTTACTTGAAACTAGAATTTATAGTTATTGATTTTGAAATTGATTTTCACTTACATTTTCATAATTCAACTTAATGTATAAAAAGAAACACCACGTCAAAAAACATACATCTAAAGGAACATTATTAATCAGGGTTGTTCTTATGAAATAGGAGGCTCGGTTCTATTTTTGATATAGGCCCCTGTAAAATCAAAACGCAATTCTTTTTGTGTAGCTAAGCTTCATTAAAAAATCAGAATCAGAAGAACTTTTAAACACGAAACAAAACAAAATAAAATTAACTGAAAGAGAGGTGAAATTTACCTAACGGTGTCGTTTGGAATGTCACTCCTACATCGTAGGAAAGGGGAAAATGAATGGTTCATGCGGAAAAAAAAATTGTTGTGATTCTTTCAATGAAATAGTTTTTCAAATTGATTAAGTGATTATTCAAATTGATGATGATTTAATAGCATCAAATTTATGTCCAGAAGGTGAAACTAGAGTCTAGAAAAAACTCATACGTGCACTGAAGGAAAAAAAGTAACATATAATTTTTTATTTTAAGTGGGGATGGGTATTATAATTTTTTTTGAGGCCCATAGTTTTTAGAGGCTCGGTTCGGTAGCGCTTCTTGCACTCCCCAACGTCCGGCCCTGTTATTAATATTCCCATATAAAAATAAAGAAAACATATAATACACGGTTTTCACACATAAATCATGATGTACTATACAAACACGTCTGTCTATAGTAAGAAGAATCCGTGTAACCATAACAAAGCGAACATGTCCACACTGAAACTCACCGTCAGCTTCGTAGAAATTCTTCATTTTCACACTCTCTCACACACACATAGAAGACTCACAGTTCAATTATTTCTTTACCCATTTTTTCGGTCCACTTTTGTCTACTCCATACTCACTTTAGTCCACTTTTGTCTATTCCATAGTCACTTCAGTCCACTTTTGTCTACTTTATTACTTGGTAAACGATTTGGTACACTTGCCTAATCCGCACATTAGAACTGATCCGAGAAAGCAGCGCCTATATTACATTTAAATCATCTTTGACTTGGTGGTTGTCACTGTCGTACTGCAGGGGCCGAAAGAAGAGGTTGTTGATGCAAAATTTGTTTTTTAGACTAAAGTAGAATGCAGCTGGTCTGTTGCATGCCGCAACAGCGTTCATGGCTGCGGAACATTAGCTTCCAGCCAATCATCGATGAAAACTTTAGCCTTGTCGCCAACTGTAGCACTAATTTCATTTACATCTTCCCGAAGAAGATTAAGAGATAGATTTTGGAGAAGATAACAAATAGAATCAATAGTTGTACCATTATGTATTGTATCGTTTTGAACATCATACCAAAGGCCTGCCGAACTCAATGCCTAAATTGCAAATGGGCATTAAAAAAAAAAGATGATTCAGATCCTCGTGCTCCGAATTACAACTAATGCGTCGTGTACACGAGACGCTTTTGTCTTGCAAGCGTACCCTAGTTGGTAAACACCCTTTGCACATTCGCCAAATTAGATGCTTAACTTTCGGTGGAACCTTCAAAAGTCAAATATCCTACCAATTACTCGTTTGACGCACATGAGAAGCATCAACTAATTCTTCCACACATAATCTATGCGCGCTACGCAATGAGTAATAGCCATTCTTCTCGGCTTTTCAGATCTGCCTATCATTCTTAACTTGATCAATTAATGGCATATTCAAAATGCAAGAAGCAATATCATCATTGAAAATCTGCCGAACCAGAGGCGCATTTCATCCTTTACAGTAGTCATTGCCACTTATTAAAATATACATCTTTCGTTCCTTCCACTTTCACTTTTACCGAACAATAAAAAATACATTTCACTTTCTACTCACTTTCTTTCTTTCCTTGTACTTTCTTTTGTGATCCAAACTAAATCTTATTGTATGTTTAATGCCACTTCTAGAGGGATTATAATTGATTATAAAGTTATAAAATTGATTCTAACATGTTTACTTACTATTGAGTATAATTGATTCTGCCTCTAAAATTGATTTTCACGTGCATTTTCATAATTCAACTTAATGTATCAAAAGAAACACTTAGCTCAGTTGGTAGGGATATTGCATATTATATGCAAGGGCCGGGGTTCGAACCCTGGACACCCCACAATTTAATACACGGTTTACACACATAAATCATGATGTACTATACAAACACGTCTGTCTATAGTAAGAAGAATCCGTGTAACCATAACAAAGCGAACATGTCCACACTGAAACTCACCGTCAGCTTCGTAGAAATTCTTCATATTCACACTCTCTCACACACACACAGAAGACTTACACTTCAATTTTTCCTTTACCCATTTTTTCGGTCCACTTTTGTCTACTCCATACTCACTTTTGTCTATTCCATAGTCACTTCAGTCCACTTTTGTCTATTCCATAGTCACTTCAGTCCACTTTTGTCTACTCCATAATTACCAATCTCCATAAAATGCACTCTTTAACGTAAGTTGCTGCAAATTAGCTTCTGGATTTTCACATTACGCAGGTTTTACTCTTTAATCTTTCTGAGTTTTCTTTCCTTGTGTGTGTGTTTACTTTTCTTCCTATTATTGCTGCTCTTTTTTTGTTTGTTTTTATTGGTGAAATTATTATTATTATTATTGTTAGATTTTTGTGTAATTCTCACTTACAATTTTTTGTCTTTTTGTGTGGTATTGTTGTTAGTAGTTTTTCATTATTGTTATTATTTTTTCTCCATTTTCCTAGTTTGATCCTAGGATCTTCAACTACAAGTTGAGCTACACACCCCCTTAATAAAATTCGAGTTTGAATCCTGACTAGAATAATTATCGACAAAATTATACTTGTCTTCTTATTGAAATCTGGATTATCAGGACAGTTTTTCCAAAAACCAAGGTGTTAATACCATAAAAAATAAAATCTGAATCACTAACATGTGGTTAGTTCTAATGGTAAGGGACTCAAGCATTTACGCAAGTGGTAAGAGGTTTGAATTATGACCCTTGTTTACGGAGAAAAACTTGATTGTTTGGAGATAGTCCTATATCCACCTTGTGTGCGAAACGGATTATCCAACAGTTTTTTTTTTCTTTTTTCTGACAAAGTTACCACAATGATTAGTCACTACTATACTACACTGTTGAAGATATTTCGTACTTATAATATGTTTATAGAAAAACAAAATGCTTTGTAGAGGCAGGTTCAAATTCAATGCCATGAAAATGGACATAGATGTGTATGGTGAAGCTAGTTAATTAGCTAACTAACTTTTCCTTTAAAAACTATAGAGGATGGATACTTGCATTTAAAAAATTGTATGGTTTGTTTAGGTCAATCAAAGTCTAATTGATAAGTTTGGTTTTCTTCCATGCTTCAAAAGGTTTAAGATATGGGTATTCATTACTTCCTTCTTAATAAAAGATCCACTTGTATATCTTTTTATGTCATCAGAAATTTTCTATGTCAAGTCAAATACATCATTCTACATTTGACTGCCGGCTAGATAAGAACAAAGATCTTTCTTGTGATGCATTGAGTTCCATCTGGCTTTTCATAACATTTTTTTTTATTAAACCTATGGTTCCTTGGAAAACTCCGGGGTTCGGTTGGTAGATAAGTAAAGTCTGACCAATGATTGTTCAAGTAACTTGGGTTCTCCTAAGCGATCCATCCTTAATTGAAGCTCATTAACCACTTGAGCAAATCACTTGGTTATGTACTGTTTTATGATTTATATTTCCCCTTTTGAAGTTGAGTTGGATTGGATTCTTTAATTTTAAAATTGCTGAGAGATGGTATCGAGATAAGTGTAGTGATGTTTTTCTGTTTTTCAGAATCTTGAAGGAAAAATGAATCGTTTAGATAAAGATGAAATTCTGATTCTATCAGAAACACGTGGACAACAATCTGATGAACCTCAGTATTCTAGCTTCCGAAGAAACATATTGAGGACACAGAGTGCTTCAATTTCTATTCCTATGGCTTCTCTGGATCCATATGAGACACAACCGAATCTTGTCGGACATACTGGGCCGCTTCGTACCACGAGGAAAACTCCTGTTAGCCAAATGCATGGTCCACTATATGCTACTCCAGCAATTGGAAATCCTTTTCAGAAGATTTCTACATTTGATGGCACGGGTAGAAATGAACACCTGTTAAGGTCTGGACAACTAGGAATGTGTAATGATTTTTATTGTACTATTTGCCCTACGTACTTAAAAAGTTGCTCAGCAAAGAAAACTAAGAGCTTCCATATTTGATCACAAGGTATCTTTATTCCTAAAATAATAGACTTTTATTTCTATATAAATTTAAGAAAACACCGACTTCTGTGTTTTGAAATTGTCTTCACGACGATGATTCTGTCTTCCATATTTGATCACACCGATTTCTATAGATATTTGATGATTTTCATATTTATATATAGCTTTACTTTTGTTTCCAATGGTAATCATTATGATGAATGCGCCTTTCTTGTCATATAGTTGTCCACGTTTTGTTCGTGTTTGCTTTTACTTTCACATAACCAATCATATATTTTTCATGTTTTAAATGTTTACAGTTCCACAATTCTCTTCATGGCGACCCCAAAGGTTTTGGAAGAAATTTTTTTTCTTTCTGCTCTTCATGTATTCCTGGAGTTATGAACCCTCACGCAAAAGTTGTACAACGATGGAACAGGTTTTTGGCCATATTTTGCATGGTCACAATTTTTGTTGATCCGTTATTTTCCTTCTCACTCTATGTCAACAAGGTTTAATTCTTTCATTTTATTTAAGTGTAAAATCTTCCAACATCATTTAATTTAAAAGGGTTAAATATATTTTTGGTCTCTATAAAATTAGAACCTTCTAAGTTTAGTCCTTAATTAATTTTAATAGTTTATTTTTTCCTAAAAAAAATTTCTGCACTGAGTATTAGTCCCTCCTCAATTCAAATTTGTTTAATTTATGTTTAAACTCTCGAGTTTTTGAACAATTTTTTGCAGACGTATTAAGAACATTACTAAAAGTTCCTATACAAAAAATTATCGCAAAATTTGATTTCTACGTCCAGATTTTGTTAATTTTATTTTTAACTTTTGCCGTTTTAAAAAATTCATATTTAATTCGTTTCATGTTAAAAAATTCTAAATGTTAGTAAATAAACCTTTCATAGTGTTCTAAACTTGTCTCAAAAAAATTGTTCAAAAATTTAAGAGTTTAAGAATAATTAAACAAACTTTGTTTTAACAGGGACTGGAATTAAAAGTAATTTTCTTTTGTAAGTACTAAAAAACCTATTAAAATTAAGTAAGGACTAAACTTAAAAGTTCCCAATTTTATAGGGACCAAAAACATATTTAACCCTAATTTAAATATACTTAAAAATAAATAAAATCTTCACTTTTTCTCATTTGTTTTCTGCAGGATAATAAATGTATTCAAATCAACTTGGTAATGGCAAAAACGCTTGTTGTACTTAGAAGCGTAACTGATGTTGTGTTTCTCTTGAACATTCTTCTCCAGGTAATTTCTCCGTACTCGCATTTTCTGATTTAATTTTGCAAATCCGTCTATTGATAGAAAGATAGACCATTTAAATATATTAGAAATGTTAACGAGTATCCCGGATCACTCTTTAAAGATCATGAATGGTAAGCATTTATAAAAATACATGTCATCAATGCATTGAAAATCGAAATATTTAGCTTTTGGCCAAATATCACGTTTGATTCTTTTAGTTTGACAGAATTTCCAAGTTAGTCCTTTAAATTTCAAAAGTTTTAATTAGGTCATTTTAGTTGATAAACTATTTCATCGTTACCCCTGCTGTCAGTTAATAATTAATTGATGTTGATGTAGCCGTTAAGTTGTTGATTTGAATCAAAACGTTACGTTTAATGATCACAAATATCAGTTTAGCACGATAAATGTCGTTTAATAGTGCTAGAAAGATATTTGTTGTTGTAAATAGTTGCCTTTCTAGAACTATAAATGATCATTTGTGACCACAAAACGTAGCATTTTGACACCCTAGAGCTTTAAAAAGCCATCATTTTCACTACTAGAAAAAGCAAAATTAGCGAGGGAAATTAGTGACGGAAAAAATGAAATTCCTCACAAATTCCTTGGTCGCAAAATTTAGTGACGGAATTAGAGAGGGATTTCACGTTTTCCCTCACTAAATATCCCTCACTAATTTTTGTTTTTTTAGTAGTGTTTGATCCAAGTCAACAACTTAATGGCTACATGAGCATCAGTTAAACGGATACTGACAGCAGGGGTAACGGTCAAATACTTTATCAACTAAAAGGACTTTTTTCAAACTTTTGAAACTTAAAGGACTAACTTGAGAATTCTGTCAAACTAAAAGGACTTAATTGAAACTTTCGAAACTTAAAGGACTAATTTGGAAATTATGTCAAACTAAAAGGACCAAAAGTAGTATTTGACCTTGGCTTTTTTAAGGAATAATTGCTTATGTTGGAATGTTTAAAGAGTGCCCCGTGGGCACTCGTTAACAAGACCCTTTAAATATAAATGTTTCTAATGATTGGTCTTATAATTTTCCTTAGTACCTCTTTGCTTATGGGAACAAAAAAGTGCATGTGTCCAGAATCTTAAACATGGATGTCGAGTTTTATGTTTAGTTTATTATGTTTCCATGGTTTAAAGATTAAATAACTCTACCAAGATGCTTTTTTGCAGTTTAGGTTGGCCTATGTTTCTTTTGAGTCAAGGGATGTTTGTGATGGGGATTTAGTTGACCATCCAAGGAAAATAGCTGTTAGATACCTTCAGAGTTACTTTTGCCACGACGTATTTGTTGTATTACCTCTTCCTCAGGTATATTTTTTCTTATCTCTCCATATTGTTGGTCGACACCGATACATGTTATTCTGAAGCGAGTAATTTGTGATATTGCATTACTGAATTAGTGTTTTTACATGATGTATTTATAGACTACTGATACTATCGAATAAGATTTTATGAGCTAGCATACAACAGATCAATCTAAGCTATGCTAATTATGCTAACATTTAGTTACATTAGAAGCAAGTAAGCTTAGTCAACTATATTGTTGACTTCTTTCTTCTCATGATGCAATAGCCCGCCACAAGTTGAAGGTTGTTAGATGTCTACTAATCCCAACTTGGATAGTTAAGTATGAAAAGGTTGAGGTAGTAAGGATTTGGTGAAGAAATCGACAACTTGATTGGAAGATACTGGAAAGAGCTTCATGATGTCTGCTTGCAATTTTCCCTTCATTATGTGACAATATATTTCTAAGTGTTTTGTTCTCTCATGACACACCAGATTAGCTGTTATATGGATGGCACTTTGGTTATCACAAAATAAGATTGGGAGCTTGGAAGATTTTGGACATGTAAATATTTGAGAAGATAAAGTTGATGGAACAACGTATAAAGATTGAATGAAACCAACATTTGAAACTGTGTTCAATTGAAGAAGATGGAATTGAGATTCTAGGGTTTCTATCGTTTTGAGAGAGAGAGAGAGATATGAATAAAAGACTTGTGTAATTTTATTGAATGAATTGAATAATTATTTACAAAAGTAATGAAGTATATATACATCAATTGATGTAACAAAATTGAAACAAACTCCTAACAAACTTATTACTTTACATGCAAGTAACTTGAGTTAGTTACTTCAAGTGCAAGTTTCTAAACAAACTACTAAACAAAGATAAGACTAATTCTAACTAAACTGAATCACTAAACCAATACACCTCCTTAATTCATTTAGTTAGATGTTTCAGTCATTCCTAACTTCTTCTTCAAGTAATCAAAGCTGCTTAGCTTTAATGACTTTGTGAGCAGGTCTGCTATTTGCTCATCTTTTTTGCAGTGCTTTATCTCCAACTTTCCATTGTTCACCTGGTCTTTAGAAAATGGAATTTGGTTTCAATATGCTTACTCCTGCCATGTGCTACTGGATGTTTTGCCAAGTCTATAGCAGATTTGCTATCAATTATGAGCTTCATCTTCTCATCCTTCACCAGTTGCAATTTCATCAGTAGCATGTTGATCCATTGAGCTTGGCATGCTGTCATGGAGGCTGCAATGTATTCTGCTTCACAGGAAGATAGTGCAACCACTGATTCCTTCTTAGAACTCCATGAAAAAGCTGCATTTCCAAACATGAACACATAAGCTGCAGTGCTTTTCCTGTCATCTTTATCTCCACTCCAATCAGAGTCTGAGTAGCCTATAAGTTCATCACTTTGATTCTTAGAGTCGTGAATACCATAACTGCTAGTACCCTTCACATATCTCAGAATCCTCTTTGCTGCAACTAAATGTGAGGTGGTAGGTTTCACCATGTACCTGCTGATCAAACCTACACCATATGCAATATCAGGTCTTGTGTGGCACAGATACCTCAATGAACCCACAATTTGCTTGAATAAAGTTGGATTCACTTCTTTCTCATCATTTACCAGAGATAACTTTACTCCTGTGTCAACTGGAGTTGAAATTGGTTTGC